>Ga0182736_1000028_pt1 | contig 286771 bp, 259 predicted proteins | sample eDN5th30CKraftBY_FD_128882 | JGI IMG/M metagenome (GOLD analysis project Ga0182736, IMG submission 128882) | Enriched backyard soil microbial communities from Emeryville, California, USA - eDNA 5th pass 30_C Kraft BY (version 2) (version 2) | ecosystem: Environmental > Terrestrial > Soil >...
GCTGCTCGGCGCCGATTTCGCGGGGCAGTTCATCCATCGGCAGACGATGGCCGGGGCGATGCGCTTCGTCACGACGGAGCTGGCGGGCCTCGAGGCGCAGATCGCCTCGGCCGCCGATCGGGCATTGCAGCGCGAGCTCGGCGTGTTCGATGCCCTCGCCGCGGCCGTCAAGGACGAGGATGCGGCCATCCGCGCGGCGGCCGGGGCGCTCGCCCGCCTCGACGTCGCGGCTGGCCTCGCAAATCTTGCCGAGGCCGAGGGCTGGTCGCGGCCGCTCGTCGACGGCTCACTTGCCTTCGAGATCGAGGGCGGCCGTCATCCGGTTGTCGAACAGGCCTTGAAGCGGGAAGGCGAGAGCTTCGTGCCGAATGATAGCCGCCTCGGCGACGACAGCGCCGAAGCGGGGCGCATCTGGCTCATCACCGGGCCGAACATGGCGGGCAAGTCGACCTTCCTGCGCCAGAACGCGCTCATCGCCGTGCTCGCGCAGATCGGCAGCTATGTGCCGGCGCGACGGGCGCATATCGGCGTTGTCGACCGTCTGTTCAGCCGGGTCGGCGCCGCTGACGATCTGGCACGCGGCCGCTCGACCTTCATGGTCGAGATGGTCGAGACGGCGGCGATCCTCAATCAGGCGACCGCGCGCTCGCTCGTCATTCTGGACGAGATCGGGCGCGGCACCGCGACCTTCGACGGCCTCTCGATCGCCTGGGCGGCGATCGAGCATCTGCATGAGGTCAACCGGTCGCGATCTCTCTTCGCCACGCATTATCACGAGCTGACGGCGCTGGCGCAGCGGCTCGACCGCCTGGAAAACGCCACCGTCCGCGTGCGCGAATGGCAGGGTGACGTGGTCTTCCTGCACGAGATCGTCCCCGGCGCGGCGGATCGCTCCTATGGCATCCAGGTGGCCAAGCTCGCCGGTCTCCCGCCCTCCGTGGTCGCGCGGGCCCGCGCCGTGCTGGAGCGGCTGGAGGAAGGCGACCGCAAGTCGCCGGCGACGACGCTGATCGACGACCTGCCGCTGTTCGCCGCCGCGCGGGTCGCCGAGATGCCGCGCGTTCCGGCAGCCGAGGATCCGCTTGGGCCTGCCCTCGACGCGCTCCTGCCGGACGAGATGACCCCGCGCGACGCGTTGGAAGCGCTCTACCGGCTGAAGGCGATGCGCGCCGGTCCCACCCAGCGCTGAGGCCTTTGCAATGCGGCTTGCGGTGGTGAACGTGGCGCCGTCATGCGAAGTGGATTAGCCTTGCGCGTCAAACGCCGTTTCCGGATGCCGCTCCCTTGATGAACCGTTCCGAATCCGCCCTCGTCGATGGGCGCAAGCTCTCGTCCGAATTGCAGGCGCTGGCCGCCGCCGAGCCGGACGAGGGCCGCCGCAGGCCGCTGGTGCTCGCCCGCCTGAAGGAAGTGCTGCGCGAGGGTCGCGCCCGCGCGGAAGAGCGGCTGCTGGCCGGGCAGCAGGGTTCGGCCTGCGCCCGCAGCCTCTCCGACATGATGGATGAGATCATCCGCGCGACCTATGATGTCGGCGCCCATATCGTCTATCGCGTCGACAAGCCGTCGACGGCCGAGCGCATGGCTGTGGTCGCCGTTGGCGGCTATGGCCGGGGCATGCTGGCGCCCGGCTCCGACATCGATCTCCTGTTCGTGCTGCCCTACAAGCAGACGCCCTGGGGCGAGAGCGTGGTCGAGTTCATGCTCTACATGCTGTGGGATCTCGGCCTCAAGGTCGGCCATGCGACCCGCAATGTCGACGAGTGCATCCGCCTGTCGCATAGCGACATGACCATCCGCACCGCCATCCTTGAATCCCGTTTCCTCTGGGGCGAGGAGAAGCTGTTCGCCGATCTAGAGCAGCGTTTCGACATCGAGGTCGTCAAGGGGACGGGCCCCGAATTCATCGCCGCCAAGCTCGCCGAGCGCGACGAACGTCATCGCCGCCAGGGCGCCTCGCGCTATCTGGTCGAACCGAACGTCAAGGAGGGCAAGGGCGGCCTCCGCGATCTGCATACGCTGTTCTGGATCGCCAAATATTTCTACCGCGTCCGCTCGGGCGATGCGCTGGTCGAGGCTGGCGTGTTCTCGCGCGCCGAACTCGCGCTTTTCCGCAAGGCCGAGAACTTCCTCTGGTCGGTCCGCTGCCACCTGCATTTCCTGACCGGCCGCGCCGAGGAGCGCATCTCCTTCGACGTGCAGCGCGAAATGGCGGTAAGGCTCGGCTACACCTCGCATCCTGGCATGAAGGATGTCGAGCGCTTCATGAAGCACTACTTCCTCTATGCCAAGGATGTCGGCGACCTGACGCTGATCTTCTGTTCGGCGCTGGAGGAGGAGCATGCCAAGCAGACGCCGCTGCTCAACCGCCTTTTCGGCGTCTCGCCGCGCCGCCGCCGTCGCAAGATCGCCGGCACCACGGATTTCGTCGTCGAGCACGACCGCATCAACATGGCCGACCCGCACGTGTTCGTGCGCGATCCGGTCAACCTGATCCGCCTGTTCCATCTTGCCGACAAGCACGACCTCGCCTTCCATCCCGATGCGATGAAGGCCGTGACGCGCTCGCTGAAGCTGATCGACGCCGATATCCGCGAGGACAAGACCGCCAACCGGCTGTTCCTCGAACTGCTCTCCTCGCGCAACCAGCCGGAGATCGTGCTGCGGCGGATGAACGAAGCCGGCGTGCTCGGACGCTTCGTGCCGGATTTCGGCAAGATCGTCGCGATGATGCAGTTCAACATGTATCACCACTACACGGTCGACGAGCACCTCATCCGCTCGATCGGCGTTCTCGCCGGCATCGACCGCGGCGAGCGCAGCCAGGACCATCCGCTGGCGAATTCGCTGATTGCGACGCTGCAGGACCGGACGGTGCTCTATGTCGCGATGCTCCTGCACGACATCGCCAAGGGCCGGCCGGAAGATCACTCGATCGCCGGCGCCCGCGTCGCGCGCAAGCTCGGGCCGCGCTTCGGTCTGACCCCGGCCGAGACCGAGACGGTCGCCTGGCTGGTCGAACATCACCTCCTGATGAGCATGGTCGCCCAGTCGCGCGATCTCGGCGACCGCAAGACGATCCAGGATTTCGCCGCCGTCGTGCAGAGCCTCGAACGGCTCAAGCTGCTGCTGATCCTCACGATCGCCGATATCACGGCGGTCGGGCCGGGCGTCTGGAACGGCTGGAAGGGCCAGCTGCTGCGGACGCTCTATTACGAGACCGAGCCGCTGCTCACCGGCGGCCACAGCCAGATCTCGCGCGACAAGCGGGTCGCCGCCGCCAAGGAGGAGCTCGATCAGGCGCTCTCGGGCTGGGCCGATGCCGAGCGGGAGACCTATCTGGAGCGCCATTACCCGGCCTATTGGCTGCGCGTCGATCTCGCCCGCAAGATCGCCCATGCCGAGCTGATCCGCGAAGCCGACACGACCGGCAAGTCGCTGGCGACCGCCGTGGCGGTGCGTTCCTTCGAGGGCGTCACGGAAATCACCGTGCTGGCGCCCGATCATCCGCGGCTGCTGTCGATGATCGCCGGCGCCTGCACGGCCGGCGGCAGCAACATCGTCGACGCGCAGATCTTCACCACCACAGACGGGCGCGCCATCGACACGATCTTCATCGCGCGCGAGTTCGACACCGACGAGGAGGAGACGCGGCGGGCGCTGAAGGTCGGCGCGCTGATCGAGGATGCGCTCTCCGGCAGCGTCGCCCTGCCCGAGGCGATCGCGCGCAAGGCCAAGCCGCGCGCGCGCATCAAGGCCTTCACCGTCGAGACGCGGATCCTGTTCGATAATTCCTGGTCGAACCAGTTCACGGTCATCGAGGCCTCCGGCATCGATCGGCCGGGCCTGCTCTACGACCTGACGCGCTCGATCTCCGATCTGAACCTCAACATCGCCTCGGCCCATATCGCGACCTTCGGCGAGCGGGCGGTCGACGTGTTCTATGTCACCGACCTCATGGGGCGGAAGGTGACCAATGCCGGGCGCGAGGCCGGCATCCGAAGGCGGCTGGCAGAGGTGTTCAATGGCGCGCTTCCAGGCGAGAAGGCGCCCTTGAAGAAGGTCGGATGACGCCCGTATGTCGCTGATGCGGAATTTCATGACCGTAGGCGGCTCGACGACCTCGAGCCGCCTCCTCGGTTTCGTCCGCGACATGTTCATGGCTGCCGCGCTCGGGACCGGGCCGGTGGCCGATGCCTTCCTGGTCGCTTTCCGCTTTCCGAACCTCTTCCGGCGGCTGTTCGCCGAAGGCGCCTTCGCCTCGGCCTTCGTGCCGCTTTTCGCCCGGACGCTTGAGGGCGAGGGCGTCGATGCCGCCCGGCGCTTCGGCTCGGAAGCGCTCTCCGCGCTGCTGGCCTTGCTGATCGCGATCACGCTTGTCGCGGTCATCGGCATGGTGCCGCTGATGTATGTGATGGCGCCCGGCTTCGTCTCCGATCCGGCCAAGTTCGACCTGACCGTCCTCTTGACGCGGATCGCCTTCCCCTATCTGACGCTGATCTCGTTGCTCGCGCTTTATAGCGGGGTGCTCAACGCCCGCGGCCGCTTCTTCGCCGCTGCGATGGCGCCGGGCCTGCTCAATGTCGTCTTCGTGGCGGCGCTCGCTTATGTCCTGCTCTCGCATCACGAAAACACGGCTGAGGCGGGCATTCTCCTGGCCTGGGCGACGCTGGTCGGCGGCGTGCTGCAATTGGCGCTGGTCGTTGGCGCGGCCTGGCGCGACGGGATGCTGCTGCCGCTTCGCTGGCCCCGTCTGACGCCTGGGGTCAGGCGGCTGACGGCGCTCGCCGTGCCTGGCCTCATCGCTGGCGGCGTCACGCAGATCAACATCGTCATCGGCACGATGATCGCCTCCTTCGCCCCCGGCGCGATCGCGGTGCTCGGCTATGCCGATCGCCTCTACCAGCTCCCGCTCGGCATAGTCGGCGCCACCATCGCGGTGGTGATGCTGCCGGATCTTTCGCGGCATCTGCGTGCCGGACGCGACGATCTCGCCGATCACACGCAGAACCGCAGCCTCGAATTCGCCATGGCGCTGACATTGCCGGCTGCGATCGCCCTGTTCGTCCTGGCGAAGCCGATCGTGCAGGTCATCTATCAGCGCGGCGCGTTCGGGCCCGAGGATACGCTGGCGACCGCCGAGACGCTGATGGGCTTTGCCGCGGGATTGCCGGCCTTCGTGCTCATCAAGGTGTTCTCGCCCGGCTTCTTTGCCCGCGAGGACACCAGGACGCCGATGTGGTTCGCTGCGGTCGGCGTCGCCGTCAACATCGCCCTGTCGCTCGCCCTCTTTCCAAAGCTGACCTATGTCGGCATCGCCATCGCCACCAGTGTTTCGGGCTGGGTCAATGCCGGCCTGCTCGGCTGGATGTTGCACCGGCGCGGCCATTTCCTGTTCGATGCCAAAGTGAGGCGCAACCTGCCTTTGGTGCTGTGCGCCGCGTTTGCGATGGGCGCGGGCGTCTATTTTGCCGCCTGGTGGGCCGAGCCCTTCTTCGCCGACCGACGCGTCCTGATGCGGGCCGGCGCCATGGCGGCGATCTGCCTTGCCGGCTTGCTGCTCTTTGCCGCCTTCTGCCAGTCGGTCGGCGTCATCGATGTTCGCGCGCTCGTCGCGACACTCAGAAAACGCAAGGGCTGAGCCGTCCGGCGCTTGCGCGGCCGGCCCCGCCGCGCGATAAGGCGCCCGCGCAAAAAGGGTGCCCCATGACCGAATTCCAGCCGCGTGTCTTCTCCGGTGTCCAGCCGACCGGAAATCTCCATCTCGGCAATTATCTCGGCGCGATCGTCAATTTCGTCGCGCTGCAGGACAGTCATGACTGCATCTATTGCGTGGTCGACATGCACGCCATCACCGTGTGGCAGGATCCGGCCGAGCTTTCGCGCCAGATCCGCGAGGTGACGGCGGCCTTCGTCGCCGCGGGCATCGATCCGGTGAAGCACATCGTCTTCAACCAGAGCCAGGTCTCGGCCCATGCCGAACTCGCCTGGGTCTTCAACTGCGTCGCGCGCATCGGCTGGATGAACCGCATGACGCAGTTCAAGGACAAGGCCGGTAAAGACAAGGAAAACGCCTCGCTCGGCCTCCTGGCCTATCCGAGCCTGATGGCGGCCGACATCCTCGCCTATAAGGCGACGCATGTTCCGGTCGGCGAGGACCAGAAGCAGCATCTGGAGCTGACGCGCGACATCGCGCAGAAGTTCAACAATGATTATGCCGCCTCGATCGCCGGTCATGGCTATGGCGATGCCTATTTCCCGCTGACGGAGCCGCTGATCACGGGGCCCGCGACGCGGATCATGAGCCTGCGGGACGGCACCAAGAAGATGTCGAAGTCGGACCCGTCCGATTATTCGCGCATCAATCTGACCGACGATGCCGACCAGATCGCCCAGAAGATCCGCAAGGCGAAGACCGACGCCGACGCGCTGCCCAGCGAGACCGAGGGTCTCAAGGGCCGTCCGGAGGCCGACAACCTCGTCGGCATCTATGCGGCGCTTTCGGGTCTCACCAAGCAGGACGTGCTTAGTGAGTTCGGCGGCCAGCAGTTCTCGGCCTTCAAGCCGGCTCTGGCCGATCTCGCCGTGCAGAAGCTCGGCCCCGTTGGCGCCGAGATGCGCCGGTTGATGGCTGATCCCGGTCATATCGACCAGATCCTCGCGAGTGGCGCTATCCGGGCCGACGCCATCGCCCGGCCGATCCTCGACGGCGTCAAGGACGTCGTCGGCTTCATCCGCCGCAACTGATGCGCCGCTTGCCGTCGGCCCGGCAGGGTGGCAGCATCGCGCCATGCTGAAACGGCGCAGCACAGAGGCCGGTCACCGGCGCAAATTTCTGGCGGTCATCGACGACACGCCGGAATGTTCGCGCGCCGTCATCTATGCCGCGCGCCGCGCCGAGCGCACTGCGGGCGGCCTGACCATGCTCTATGTCATTGAGCCGTCCGGCTTCCAGCACTGGATCGGCGTCGAGAACATCATGCGCGCCGAGGCGATGGACGAAGCCGAGTCGACGCTCGCCCGCTTCGCAGACATCGCGCGCCGCCATTCCTCCGTCGAGCCCGAACTCGTCATCCGCGAGGGCAACAGGGCCGAGCAGATCACCGGCCTGATCGCCGAAGACGAGGATATCGCCATCCTCGTGCTGGCCGCCGGCACCGACAAGGATGGCCCGGGTCCGCTGGTGACCGCGATGGCCGGGCGCCATGTCGCGCATTTCCCCGTGCCGATCACCATCGTTCCCGGCACGCTGACCGACGACGACATCGCCGCCATCGCTTGACGTCGACCGGCCATGAAAAAGGGCGCCGCGAGGGCGCCCTTTCCTGTGTCGCTGGCGAAGTGAGCCGCTTACTTCTTGGCGTCGGCCTTGACGATCTCGAAGGTGATGTTGCGGCCGTGCTGGCGGGTATAGAACACGCGCCAGCCATTCTCGAACGGGGTCGGAACCGCCGTGCCGATCAGGCCTTCGATGGTGGGATCGCCATTCGAGACATGAATGCCGGTGATCTCGTTGTCGCCGTCGTTCTGGAAGCCGTTTTCGCTGGCATTCGCGCCGATCGCCGCATCGATCGTCGCCATGTCGTCGCGCGTCTGTGACAGGAAGCGGATCGGGTCGGCGGTCGAGGCCTTGGCATAGTCCGCCGTCACGTCGACGATGTAGCCGGAATCGAGGGCATTGCGCTGCCCGTGCAGCTTGTCGCCGCCGTCCTCGACGACCATCAGCTGGGTGTCGTTGAGGAAGGAGAGATTGTCGAAGCCGGTATGGGTGGCATCGCCGCGCCAGATGAGGGCAAGGCGGCCCTTCTCGGCCGAGGGCGAAGCCTGCGTCACGCGGAACACGCCGCCGAAACCGCCGAACTCGGCGCCGGCTTCGGTCTTGGCGTTGGTGTCGCCGGTTGCGGTGAAATAGAACTCCTTGAAGCCGGTGCCCGGACGGAACTGGCCGTTTTCGGGGCGCTTCATCGGCGTCGCATTGGCCTTCTTGGCGAGATCGTTGGCGTCGAAGGTTTCGGTCGCGCCGGCAGAAGTCTCCTTCAGCGTGATCCAGCGCGTCGGCAGCTCGTTGCCATAGGCATAGATCAGCTTCTGCTCGGGCGCGAGGATGTCCTGGTCGGCCTGGCCGTCATGGAAGACGATCGGGTTGTTGTAGGCATCGAGCACCTGCAGCGCCTGCAGCTTGCCGCCCTTGGTGAGGTCGGTCTTGTCGGCCGGCACGAAGCGGTAGACGAACGAATTCGGCTGCTTGGCATTCTTGGTCTTCGGGCCGCCCTTGCCGCCATCGTCCTCGACCAGCCAGAGATTGCCGTCGGAATCGAGTTCGACGCCTTCATAGGCGGCACGGCCGGTGAAGGCCGAGATATCGGTCACCTTGGAGGGGAAATCGGCCGTGGCGATCCAGACGCCGCCGTCCTTGCCTTCCTCGGAGGTGAGCATGAGCACCTTGGCGAAGGGGTTCCAGGCCGAACCGTCGATGAGCGGCAGCGCCTTGCCGTCGACATCGGTCGAGGCCATCAGCGTGACGCGATGCGCCTTGCCGGCGTCGAGATTGATGCGCGTCAGACCGCCATGGGTGACGTCCTCGGCGTCCTTCGGGCCACTCTCATGGCCCTGGAACAGGAAATGCGTGCCGTATGTCACGCCCTTCGCCGGCCCGGTCGCGCCTGTCATGACGAGATAGGTGTTCTTGTCGGGCTCGGTCTTGGTCGCCTCGACATTGTGACGCGGGGACTGGGCCGCGCCTTTTTTGGGAGCGAGCGGGCCGTCCGTGCCGTAGCCGTAATAGCCGAGATCCTTCGAGGGGTTCTCGAGCTTGAAGGCGCCCTCGGCCACCGGAACTTCGGCAAGGCCCGGCGCCAGAACGTCTTCGGCCGGCTTGACGACCGCTGAGGGAAGCTTGACCGGGTCGGCCAGAGCGGGAAGCGACAGCGCGAGCAGCGCGCTGGACGTCAGAAGAATGCGTTTCATGATGGATAGCCCCGTGGTGCAAAGGGAGCTTTCCGTTAGGCCAGGCCTATTGCGTTTCGATGACAGCCATGTGGCGCGACCCATCCGCAACACCGGCTTGAATCATGACTGTCAAAGTACGATTTCTGGTGCGATGGGCGTGATTCCGCTTGAAGCGGCTCTGCCGATCGCTCACAACGCTCTTAGAAGAATTCCAATAAGCTTGCGGCGAGGCCCCCCGATGTTCATCCAGACCGAAGCGACTCCCAATCCTGCGACGTTGAAGTTTCTGCCCGGCCGGCCCGTCCTGCCGGAGGGAACCGCCGAATTCCGCGATCCCGCCGACGCCGGCCGTTCGCCGCTCGCCGAGCGGCTGTTCTCGGTCAACGGCGTTTCCGGCGTGTTCCTCGGCCACGACTTCATCAGCGTGACCAAGGCGAATGGCGAGTGGCAGCACCTGAAGCCGGCGCTGCTCGGCGCCATCATGGAGCATTTCATGGCCGGCGTTCCGGTCATGGTGCAGGCGGGTCCGGCCCAGGCCGGGGCCGGTGAGGCCGGCGCCGAGTTCTTCGAGGAGGCCGACGGCGAGATCGTCGAGACCATCAAGGAACTGATCGAGACGCGCGTCCGCCCGGCGGTGGCGCAGGACGGCGGCGACATCACCTTCCAGGGTTTCCGCGACGGCGTCGTCTATCTCAACATGCGCGGCTCGTGCTCCGGCTGCCCGTCCTCGACGGCGACGCTGAAGAACGGCATCCAGAATCTGCTGCGCCACTTCGTCCCCGAAGTGCGCGAAGTCCAGTCGGTCAACTGACGTTGCCGACATGCTGACGTGAATGAGAGCCCGCCTTTGGCGGGCTCTTGCATTTTGTCGTCCGGAACGTCTGAACCGTGTCCGCGCTACCAGCGCTGGTGCACGAAGGGGCGGATGTCCTCGTCATAGATCGTCTTTAGCGCGGCCATGGTCTCGGCATCGAGAGGGGGCAGCGTGGCGGCGTCGGCATTGGCGCGCGCCTGTTGCTCGTTTTTGGCGCCGGGGATCGCCACCGTCACGGCATCGAACATCAGGATCCATTTCAGCGCGAACTGCGCCATGGTCACAGTGCCGCCGACGAGCGGGCGGATTTTCTCCACCGCCGCGAGGCCGGCCTCATAGGGAACGCCGGAAAAGGTCTCGCCGACATCAAAGGCCTCGCCATGGCGGTTGAACTGGCGGTGGTCGGAGGCGTCGAAATGCGTGTCGGCCTTCATCTTGCCGGTGAGCAGTCCGCTTGCCAGCGGCACGCGGGCGATGATGGCGGTCTCGCTTTCCAGCGCGCGCTGGAACAGCCGCTCGATCGGACGCTGACGGAAGATGTTGAAGATGATCTGGATCGACACGACGCCGGGATATTCGAGCGCCTTCAGCCCTTCCTCGATCCGTTCGACGCTGACACCATAATTTGCGATCTTTCCGGCCGCGACCAGATCGTCGAGAGCGGCGAAGACCTCCGGGTGATAATAGGCGTCGGTCGGCGGACAGTGCAGCTGCAGGAGATCCAGCGTCTCCATTTCCAGATAGTCGCGGCTGCGGTCGACGAAGCCCTCCAGCGCGTCCGCGGTGTAGCCCGCCGCGACATGCGGCTGCAGGCGGCGGCCGGCCTTGGTGGCGACGAAAGGCCGCGGCCCACCGCGCTCACGCAGAACACGCGCGATCAGCTTCTCCGAGCGGCCGTCGCCATAGACATCGGCGGTGTCGATGAAGGTCACGCCCGCATCGAGCGCCGTGTTGAGCGCTGCGATCGCGTCGCTCTCGTCGACATGGCCCCAACTGGCGCCGATCGCCCAGGCTCCGAAGCCGATCTCGCTGACCTGCCGGCCTGTCCGTCCGAATGTTCGCGCGCGCATCGCCTGTCCCTCCGCAATTTCAGTCGCCGAGGTTATCGGGCGCGCGTCCTCTCCTGACAAGGGCCGAGGGGAAGGATGCGCGCCTCAATCCGGCTCGAACAGCGGCACCAGCGCCATGGCCGGCACGGTGACGAGGCCGCGATCGGTGATGCGGATCTCGGGAATGACCGAGAGCGGGATCAGGTTGAAACCCATGAACGGGATCGAGCAGCCGGCCTCCGCCCAGGCCACCTTCAGGGCCCGCAATTCCTCGGCGACTTCAGGCACGCGCTTGTCGGAGAGAAGGCCCGCGATCGGCAGCGCGACGCGCGCCTTGACCACGCCGTCGGCGACGACCGCGATGCCGCCCTCGGTCTCGGCGACGGTGGCAAGGGCGAGGCGCATATCCGCCTCGTTGGTGCCGGCGATGATGATGTTGTGCGCATCGTGACCGACACTGGAGGCAACGGCGCCGCGCTTCAGGCTGAAGCGCGACAGCACGCCGTGGCCGACATTGCCCGCGCTCTTGCCATGGCGCTCGACGACGCTGACGAAACAAAGCCCATGCCGGTCGAACAGCGTCGACCAGTCGTTGGCCGGCTCAATCGCGATCCGATCATGCGTCAGCGTGATGCCGGGCAGTTCCGTGCGGATCGCGTTGAGGATGCCGGGACCAGCGGGAAGATCCGGCGTCAGCTTCAGCACGGCGGGAAGATGGACCGTGTGATAGGCCGCGTCCGGATAGCGATAGCGATCCGACAAGGCGGCATCGAGCAGCGGCGTGATGCGGCGCTGGTCGACGACGAGTTCGCCGCCATACCAGGTCGATTGCGGCTCCAGCGTATCGTTCATCAGGACGAGGTCGGCGCGCCGGCCACCGCCGAGCCCGCCGATCTCGCCGTCCTGGCCGAAGCGCGTCGCGCCATGGAGCGAGCCCATCGACCAGGCGGCTTCCGGTTTCACGCCGGCCCGCACGGCTTCGCGCACGACAAAGTCGAGGCCGAAATCGGCGAGATCATCGGCGTCGCGATCATCGGTGCAGACCGCGATCCGCTTGGTCGAGGCGCCAAGTTCCGTGACGGTCTTGATGGCTTCGGGCAGCGAGTGCCAGGCCGTGGTCGGCGGGCCGCCGCGCAGGAAGATCCAGATGCCGGCCTCGAGCAGGTCGTCGGCGATGTCGCGGTCGATGGCCTCATGCGTGTCGGTGATGCCGCTTGCGGCATAGGCGGCGACGAAATCGCGGCCATAGACATGGCCCGAGACGGGACGGCCGCGCTCGAGCGCCGCCTTGAGGATCGCGTGGCTGCGCTCGTCGCCCATCGTGACCGGCACGAAATCCATCTTCTCGCCAAGCGCCAGCGCTTCCGGCCAGCGATCGAACAGGCCGGCGATCTTCTCGGGCGTCAGGTCGCCGCCGGCTGTCTCAAGCTCGGGCGACGTCGCTGGAACGGTCGAGGGCACCGTGAGGAAGATCGAGAGCGGCGCGGCGCGGGCGTCCTCCAGCATCGCCTCGATGCCGGCGACGTCCATGACATTGCCGATCTCGTGGCTGTCGCAGAAGATCGTCGTCGTACCGTTGAGAAGCGCCGCCTCGGCATAGGCAGACGCGGTGACCATCGCCGATTCGATGTGGATATGCGGGTCGACAAGGCCCGGCCCGATGATGCCACCCGCCGCATCATAACGCGCCGCTGCGCCGCGATAGCTGCCGGATGGCTTCACGGCCGCAATGCGGCCGCCGGAAATCCAGATTTCCCGCTCCGGCAGGATGCGCTCGGAATAGGTCGAGAGCATCCGCGCGCCGGTGATGACGAGGTCCGGTGCCGCGCGTCCGGAGGCGACGGCCGCAAGCTGGCGCGTCATGCCCGCAAGCGGCGCCACGGAAAATCGGGTCAGCCGCGCCATGGCATGCTCCTCAGTGATAATCGGGAATGCCCGGCATCGTGATGAAACCGGGGATCGTCCGCATGCGCCGCATCCAGCGCCGCAGCGCGGGATATTCATCATGGTCGATGCCGAAATCGCGCGACAGCACGATCGGCGGGAAAAGAGCGATGTCGGCGAGCGTCGGGCCATCGCCGACGAACCACGACGCGCCGGAAAGATGCCGCGCCGTCATGTGGTCCTCCATGACGCGGAACGCGGCGCGCGCCTGCCTTTCGAGCATGTCCGCATCACCCGGCGCCTCCAGCATCGCGGTCAGCCGCGCCGCCGTCGCGGCGCCGAGCGGACCCCTGGCGAAGAAGAGCCAGCTCATCACCGCGCCGAACGCTGCGGCCTCATCGGGCAGGAAGGCAGCGCCGGCTGCCTCGGAGCGGGCAAGATAGCAGAGGATCGCCTCGGCTTCCGTCAGCACGAGATTGCCGGCGACGAGGATGGGCAGGCTGCCGCGCGGATTGAGCGCGAGATAGGCCGGCGAACGTTGCTCATGGCCGGGATAAACATCGACGGCGATCATCTCGGCGGGGATACCGAGGATCGAGAGGAAGAGCCGCACGGTGTAGCAATCGGCATCGAGTTCGTAGTCATGCAGGACGAGGCTCATTCCGCAGCCTCCAGTGCGGTGGGTGACGCTTCGAAAGCGTTGCGCAGCGCCTCGCTCGCGGCGGATACGGCGACGGCATCGCCCGGCCCCGCCAGGACCAGATGCAGCCCCGTCCGCGTTGCGGTGAAGGGCTGCAGGAAGACGAGAACCGGCGCGCCGGCAAGGGTCCCGGCATAACTACCATCGTCCCGCGCCGTGAAGTCCTGCAAGAGGCGCTCCGCGACGACGTCCGGCGCGAGATCGACATAGAGGCTGCGCAGCGCATGGCCTGTTGGCGCGGGCGCAGGCGGAGGCAGCGCCTCGGCGCCGAGCGACGAGTGCACCAGGATGAGACCGCCGGCCTCTACGGAATGATAGGTCGCGACCTTGATCGTCTCGGGAACAGCGAGATCAGGATGCGCCGGAATCGCGCGGCATTGGCCGGCGGTGTCATAGGCCCAGCCATGATAGAGGCAGGCGATATGGTTGCCGCGCACGAAGCCGAAGGAGAGCCGCATGCCGCGATGCGGGCAGCGATCCTCCCAGACATGGCTGACGCCGGCGAGGTCGCGCCAGACGACCAGTTCCCGGTCGAACAGCCGCGTTCCGGCCGATGTGCCCGGCTCGATATCGTCGGCGATCGCGACGGCGTACCAGCCTTCCACAAGGTTCATGCTGAATTTCCCCGATTGAACCAGAACGATGCGGCCGTCACCGGCCTTGCCCCTGGCGGTAGGCCTCGCGCACCAGGCAATCGATCGGCCCGAGGCTGCAGGCCATCTCGAACATGTCGACGAGATCAGGCTCGCCTTCCACCGCGACATCGACGCGCGTGGCGTCGATGCGCCCGGCCACGGCTGAGACCGACAGGCGGCCGGCGCGGTGGCGCATGAACTCGGCGAAGCTCTCGGGTTCGAAATCGCCGAGAAACACCATCTCCACCCGCTTCCGCATTCGCCTCGTCCCGTCTGATGGCCGCGTCGCGCGTCTGGCCTTGCGCGACAGCCCAACAATCAGGCATGTCTAGCCTCTGGGCAACGCGACATCAACACGCGGTGGATCGGAGAACGGTGAGATGGCAAGACCGGCGGAAAAGGCTTCGCTCGACAACTGGTATGTGATCGACGCGCTGGCCGATATCCCGGCCGGGACGCGGCCCAATCGCCTGCTTGGACGCGATCTCGTCGTCTCCCGCGAGGGCGACAACGTTCCGGCGGTGCGCGAGCGCCTTGCCAATGGATCGCTCGGCGAACCGCTGCCGATCCGCCAGCGCTGGGGCTATCTCTGGACGACGCTGGGCACGCCGCCGCGCGAGCTCTTCGATATCCCGGAGGCTGATGAGCCGGATCGCCGCCATGTTGTCTGCGGTGCCGTCGCTGTGCGCGCCTCGGGCCTCAGGATCATCGAGAACTTCCTCGACATGGCCCATTTCCCCTTCGTCCACACCGATATTCTCGGCGCGGAACCGCATACGGAAGTGCACCACTACACCACCGAAATCCGCCGTGATGTCGATGAGGTCTGGGCGACCAATTGCGAGTTCTTCCAGCCGCAGGCCGCGCTCTCGGCGCAGGGCGGCATCATGACGCAATACATGTATCGCGTCGCCGCGCCGTTCCAGACGCTGCTCTACAAGACCTGCCCGGCGGCGGCGAACCGCTGGGACGTCATCTGCCTGTTCGTGCAGCCGCTCGACCATGATCGCTGCCGCGCGCATCCGGTGATGTTCATCGTCGATGACGAGAGCACGCTGACCAGCATGATCCACTTCCAGCAGCTGATCTTCCTGCAGGATCGCATCATCCTCGAAAACCAGCGCCCACGCCTCTTGCCGCTGGAGCCGCGCGCGGAGATCCCCACCCGCGCCGATATCTCCTCCGTCGCCTATCGCCGCTGGCTGAAAGAGAAGGGCGTCACGTTCGGAACCGCCGAGCGGGCGGCCTGAGGGGCCGTAGGCTGCCTCAGGCCTCGATCTCGACCACGCATTCGATCTCGACCGTCATGTTGCCGGGCAGCGTCGACATGCCGACCGAGGAGCGAGCGTGCCGGCCCTTTTCGCCGAACACCTCGAGAAAGAGATCCGAGCAACCGTTGATGACGCCCGGCGTGTCGCCGAATTCCGGCACGCAATTGACCATGCCGAGCACCTTGCCGATGCGCTTGACGCGGTCGAGATCGCCGAGCGTCTCCTTCATCACGGCAATCAGGTAGAGCCCGGTCAGCCGCGCGCGTTCATAGCCCTCGGCAACCGTGACACCATCGCCGAGCTTGCCGAGGGCGTTCTCCCCCGTCGGCAGCAGCGGCCCCTGCCCGCCGAGGAACAGCAGGTTGCCCATCTGGACCGCCGGAATATAGGTTCCGACAGGCGTTGGAACCTTCGGCAGGGTGATGCCGAGTTCTTCGAGGCGCTTTTCGATCTGCATGGGCTTGGTTCCGGAGCGAGGGCATCGGCCCGCATCCGGGCCAGCGGCTGCCAGCAAAGCCGCTCGGCGTTAAGAAAGCGCCAAAGCCGGCGGCACGCCTCGGCTTGCGCACCGTTCGCCACCATTGTAAGGCCGGACGGCGGAAGGGACGGAACCATGGCGGATGCGGTGAGCGAGGATGGTGTGCGGGCGGCGAAACCGGAAACGGGGCGCGGCTTCGGCGTACAGTTCATCTATGACGCGCTGAAGCGCGACATTCTCGAAATGCGCCTGACGCCGGGGTCCGGCCTTGACGAGACGCGGCTCTCCGAGCGCTTCTCGATGTCGCGTACGCCGGTTCGCGAGGCGCTGGTCCGGCTCGTCGCGGAAGGGCTCGCGACGACGCTGCCCAATCGCAACACGATCGTCTCCGCGATCGATTTCGCCAATCTCCCGGTCTATTTCGATGCGCTGACGCTGATGTATCGCGTCACGACGCGGCTTGCGGCGCTGAAGCGGACCGAGGCCGACATCGCCAGGCTGAAGGCGGAGCAGGTAAAATTCGCTGCGGCCGTGCGGTCCGCCGATGCGCTCGCGATGATCGGCACCAATCGCGATTTCCATGTCGCCATCGCCGAAGCCGGGCGCAATCGCTACTACACCGAGCTCTTCACGCGCCTGCTCGACGAAGGCAGGCGCATCCTCCGCGTCTATTATTCATCCTTCGACGATCACCTGCCCGATCCCTATGTCGCCGAGCATGATGTGATGATCGCGGCGATCGAGGCGCGCGATGCCGACGAGGCCGAGCGGCTCGGTGGCCGTCACGCGCGCCAGATCATCGCGCAGCTGCAGGCATTCCTCGCCTCGGGCGCCGGCGGGGCGATCGCGCTCGGCGGCGAGTCCTGAGCCAGGGTCCGGTTCAGCCGCCGGCCGTGGACAGGAATTTCTGGTAGACGAAGCCCCGCTTGTCGCCGGCCACAATCTCGCACCAGCCCTTGCAGGCCACGATCTGGACGCCCGTGCCCTGACCAAGTACCGCGATCACCGGCGCGCCATTGTCGGGATTGGTCCTGAGCTTGACGCCGCTGGTGATATGGCCGGGCCCCGGCTTCAGCAGTCCATCGGTCGCTCCGCCCGAGGCGGCGGCCTTCGGCGCTGCGGCGACGGGGTCGGACGGCGCGGGCAAGCTCGGCACTGGCTCGGCGGCAGCCACCGTTTCCGCCGCAGACAACGGGGCTGTGGTGTTCGTCGCAGGCGCCGTGGCCGGCACATCGACCAGCGCCCCTGCCGGCTGGAGCGGAACCGCCGGCGGCATCGGCGTCGCCTGCATCACCGTCGGCTGCGTCATCTCGGCGGGAATGGCGTGCTGTGCCGAATTGTCGACGGCGACGCGGGACGGGCTCTCCGTTGCCGGTGGTGCGGCCAATGGCTGTGTTTCGGTCTTGGCAATGGTGACCGGCGCTGGCTCTGCCGCCGCCTGAGGGGACGCGGCTTCGGCCGTTGTCGCGCTAGGGACATCGGCTGCCGCCGCCGTCGCGGCCTGAGAAGGCGCGGTGTCGTTGCGCGCTGTCAATGCTCGGATCGTCATGCCGGCGCCGACCGTTGCGAGCAGGATCAGCAGCGAGACGGCGAGTGCCGGCTTCACATAAGCGCGGCGGGCGCCGGGAATGGACAGCCGCAGCGCCGGAACCGGCTCGGCCTTGCTGGCGATCCGGGGTGCCACGGCAGGACTGGCAGCCGGGCTTTGAACCGGCTTGCGGGCGCGCGGCAGTGGCGAGGCAAGGCGGTCGTCGCGGCCGCCCGGACGCGGCGATCTCGGATTGCGCTTCGGGAGTGCCGCCGTCATGGCTTCGGCGGCCCGCGAAACGATGCCATTGGGGACGGCCACTTCAGCGGGCGTTTCAACCTCGGCCGGGACGGCTTCATGGCGGCGGCCACGCAGGACGGTCGTGTCGTCGAGATCGGGCTCCTGCACGGCCGGCGCCGGATGGCGCGGCGCGCGGTCGCTGAGACGGATGCTCGCCAGCAGGCGGTCGAGCGCCTCCTGGTCAGGCTCGGCGGCGGGCGGTGCCTCGACAGGGGCCTGCCGCAGGCTGATTGCCGTCGGCGTCGTCGGCGCGTTTGCGGGCGCGCTGGCGACTTCGTCGAACAGCGCGACCATCGACTGCAGGTCGCTCATCATCGCGGCCTCCAGTTCGTTGCCGAAATCCGGTGCCGTCTCGGAAGCGCTTTCGGCCGGTCGGGCCGCCTCGAAGCCTGGGAAGGCCAGCAGCTTGTCGCGGACGGTGTCCTGAGGGCGCGGCCTCAGGCGAGCGGCGGCGGCATTGCGGATGGCCGCTTCGAACCCGGCGGCGCCGGTGTCAGCGCTCTCCTCATTGGGAGGAAGTCGCAGCGCTGCCGATTTTCCAGGTGGTGTCATTCCCGAATCCTTCGAATGATGCCGAGCCCACAGATACCAAACCGCTCCTCCGCCAGCGGGTCGCGCCGTGCCCCGCGTCCTGCGAGGCTCCGACCAGAGCCGGGATGATCGGTGCGAAGATCATCACGGCTAAAATTTTATTAAACTGCGCGTGATCCAAAGATCAGCCGCGTGTCTTTCCGTCCGTCCGGTTTTCCGCCGGCCCGCCCGGCAGAAGTGGTGATCGCTAAATGAGGCGAGACTTAGGGCGTTGTCGAGCGGCTTCGTCGCGGCAGCCTCACGAAGAGGCAAAGCATCGCCAGACTTCCCTAGCTTCGCTGCGGCGACTTTCGAACCCGGCGGCCGCGCGGGTCGAGGGTTCTCAGCGTGAAGACATAGACCGGGATGCCCGAGATCAGGACCAGCGCCGCCGCAAAGGGGGCTGCCGCGGCATAGGCGCCGTCGCTGGTCAGCGACCAGACTTCGGTGGCGAGCGTCGCGACACCGGTGGGCGCGAGGATGAGTGTGGCCGTCAATTCGCGCATGAGTTCGAGCGCGACCAGGGCGAGGCCGGCGCCGAAGCCGGGCGCGAGCGCCGGCAGCGTCACCGAGACGAAGGCGGCGAAGGCGCCGCGGCCCAGTGTGCGCGCGACATCCTCCATTTCCGGCGAGACCAGCTCGGCCGAAGCGCGCAGCGCCGATTGAGCGAGTGGCATGAAGAGGATGGCATAGGCGGCAAAGAGCACCGCCCGCGTCTGGTAGACGGCCGGCAACAGGCGGATCGAGGCATAGACGAGCGCGAGCGCCACGACGAGCCCGGGCAGCCCGTGCACGACATAGGGCAGACGCTCGGCGAGCCGGGCGATGCGGCCGCCGCCGCGCAGAGCCACCAGCACGAGCGGCAGCGCAACCAGCGTCGTGACGAAGGTGCCGGGAATGGCGAGCGACAGCGACCCCCACAGCGCCGGGCCGATCGCTTCCAGCCCTCGCCCGGCCGATACGCCGCGCAGCAGCCAATAGCCGAGCCGTCCGAATGGAACGCCGAGCGAGATCACGGCGATGAGCGCGAAGAAGGCGAGCGTCGGCAGCGTCCAGACACCGAGCTGCGCCAGGCGGCGGCCGCGCACGGCGCTGCGCCCGACCTTGTCGCGCCTCTGGCTGCCGCGCAGATAGATCTCGCCAAAGGCCACCGGCAGGCAGAACAGCATCAGCATCGCCGAGAGGACGGCGGCGCTGGCATTATCGAATTGCAGCTCATATTGCTGGAAAATTGCCGTCGTCAGAGTCTGCACGCGCAGCAGCGACAGCGCGCCGAACTCCGAGAGCATGTGCGCGGTCACCAAAAGCGCGCCGCCGCCGGCGGCCGGCAGAGCGCGCGGCACGATCACCTTCAGAAAGGTGGCGCGGGGGCCCTGCCCGAGCGAACGCGAAACCTCCTCGGGGCCGGGATCCATGCTGCGCAGCGCCGCTGCGACCGGCAGGAAGACGAGTGGGAAGCTCTCCATCGAGAGGATCAGGATAGCGCCAGGCAAGCCCTGGAAAGCCGGGCCGATCGATTTCCACGCGAAGCTCGCGACAAAGGCCGGCATGGCGAGCGGCAGGCAGAAGAGGATGCGCCAGAGCGCCCGTCCCGGCAGGTCCGAGCGCTCGGTGCACCAGGCGCCGGCCACGCCGATCAGCAGCGCCAGAATGGTCACCGAAAAGGTGAGCACGCTGGTGTTCCAGAACAGCATCAGCGTGCGCTGGCGAAACAGTTCGTCGGCGATGCCCGACCAGCCGGCATCGGCGGAGCGGATCAGGACATAGACGATCGGGAGCGCGATCAGCACCGTCGGCACGAGGGCGGCGAGGACGAGAAACGGCGGCAGGCTGCGCCGCCTGCGGCCGCGGCGCGGCCGTGGCGTGGCGATCACATGAGCCAGATCGCCGAAGCTCTCGCTCAAGCCAGTTCCGCCTCGCGCAGCAGCGCAAGCGCTGCCTCGGCATCACCGAGCTGGTTCGGGGTCACGGGCGCCGGATCGAGCGTCTCGAACGGGGTCAGCGGAAACGGCGAGACGACGCCCGGCCGCAGCGGATATTCGGCGATGGCGCCCACGATCGCTGCCTGCCCCTCGGCGCTGACCATATAGGCGACGAAGCGCTGCGCCGCCTCGGCATTGCTGGCCGTCTTGAGGACGCCGGCGCCGGATACGGTGATCAGCGTGCCCGGATCGCCATGGCCGATATTGTAGATTGCCGACTGGACATCATCGGCGCCGATCTCGCGGGCGAGCGCGTGCCAATAGTAGTTGTTGGAAAGCGCGATCGGGATGTCGCCACCCTCGACCGCCTCGACGGCCGCGGAATCGGAATTGTAGACCCGGCCGTAACGCTTGAGGCCCTTCAGCCAGGAGAGCGCGGTGTCGCGGCCCTTCAGGATCATCACGGCCATGATCTGCTGCTGGAAGGCGCCGCTGGCCGGAGCGAAGGCGACCTTGTCGGCATAGGCTTCGCTGGCGAAATCGAGCACGGAAGCCGGCAGTGTCTTCGGATCGATGGCGGCCTTGTTGTAAACAACGACCCGGCAGCGCGCGGTGGCCCCGATCCAGGTTCCGTCCTTGGCCGAATATTCGGCCGGCACGGCGGCCAGCGTGTCGGCTTGCAGCGGCGCCAGCAGACCCTTTTCCGCGAGTGCGAACAAGGAGGGGCTTTCCTCGGACCAGAAGAGATCCGCCGGTGAATGGTCGCCCTCCTCGATCAGCTGGCTGGCCAATTGTGCGCTCGATCCATGACGAACCGAAACATCGATGCCCGTCGCCGCGCTGAAGGCGGCGATCAGCGCCTCGACCGGCGGCCGGTGCTGGCCGTTATAGACGGCGAGCGTGGCCCCTGCGGCGCGGGCCGGGCGAACGCCACCGGTTACGAGCGCAGGACCGCCGATCAATGCGGCGCCACCAAGGGCGGCCCCTCGGAGAAACGCGCGGCGCGTAGCGGGATACATTAGAATAACTCTATGTTATTGCAGGCAATTCGGCCTGACGAACACCTGTATTCCCAAGCTGTCAAGCGGATGGGTCAAGTTCAGGCGCGAATCTTTTCGCCTTTCGGGTCATAGAGCGGATCAAGATGGGCCGTCGCAGCGACGCGTTCGCCGGCGACTTCGAGCTCGTAGCGGCCGGAGAGCACGAAGTCGCGATCGACGCCCTCGGCGCGACGAACATAGCCATAGCCGATCGGCCGACCGATCGTGTAACCGAAGCCGCCACTGGCCAGCCAGCCGACGCGGACGCCATCGCGATAGATGGTTTCGCGGCCAAGCAGAACGATGTCGGGATCGTCGGTCATGAAGGCAGCGAGAAGTCGGGGCAACGGTTTCGCGGCCTGCGCTTCCAGAGCCGGCCTGCCGCGAAAATCGATCGGCTTCTTGAGCTTGACGAAGGCGCCGAGCCCGGCGACCAGCGGCGAATGATCCGGCCCGATTTCGGCGCCCCAGGCGCGATAGCCCTTTTCTAGCCGCAGCGATTCAATTGCCCGGTAGCCGGCGAGCGTCAGGCCATGCGGTTGGCCCGCCGCCGTCAGCGCATCGAACAACGTCAGCGCGAACTCGGTCGGCACATGCAGCTCGAAGCCGAGTTCGCCGACATAGGTGACGCGGAGCGCCAGCACCGGGCAGCCGCCGGCCGAAATCCAGCGGGCGCGGCCAAACGGGAAGGCGGCATGGGAGAGGTCATCCCGGCTGATCGCGGCGAGGATCTCGCGCGCCTTCGGTCCCATCAGGACAAGCGTCGCAAAAGCGGAGGTGACGTCGGAGAGACGTGCATCCACCCCTGCGGGGATCCCACGCGCGATCCAGTGGAAATCATGCGTCGCGAAACCGGTGCCGGTGACGATGAAATAGCGGTCTTCCGCGAGGCGCGAGACCGTCAGGTCGCATTCGATGCCGCCGGCATCATTGAGCATCTGCGTGTAGACGAGGTGGCCGACCGGCTTCGCGACATCATTGGCGGCGATGTAGGAGAGCGCGCTCTCCGCGTCACGGCCGACAAGCTCGAACTTGGCGAAAGACGTCTGGTCGAACAGCACGGCTGCCTCGCGCGCTGCCCGGTGCTCCCGGCCGACCGCCGCGAACCAGTTTGGCCGCTCATAGCTGTAACGGTCGTGCGGCTCCTCGCCGAGGGCGGGATCGGCGAACCAGTTGGCACGCTCGAAGCCGAGCTTTTCACCGAAGACCGCGCCAGCCGCCTTCAGACGGTCATAGAGCGGCGAGCGGCGCAGCGGCCGGCCCGCCTCGGCTTCCTCGAACGGCCACGCCATCGTGTAGTGCCGGGCATAGGCCTCCAGCGTGCGTGCTCGGATGAAGCCGAGATCGCGATGGTTGCGGCCGAAGCGGCGAATATCGACCGGCCAGAGATCGAAGGGTGGCGCGCCCTTCGCCACCCATTCGGCGAGCGCCATGCCCGCGCCGCCACCCGATGCGATGCCGAAGGCGTTGAAGCCGGCGCCGACGAAGATATTCTTCACTTCCGGCGCTTCGCCGAGGATGAAGTTGCCGTCAGGCGTGAAACTCTCGGGACCGTTGATGAACTGGCGGATTCCCGCTTCGGCGAGGGCAGGAACGCGCCCGAGCGCCTCGCCCATGATCGGCTCGAAATGGTCGAGATCGTTGTCGAGCAACTGGAACGCGAAATCGGCCGGCAGCGGGTCGATGTCCCAGAGCTTCGGGTTCGGCTCATAGCCGCCCATGACGAGACCGCCGACTTCCTCTTTCCAGTAAGTGAGTCGGTCGGGATCGCGCAGCGTCGGCAGATCCGGCGTGACGCCAGGGATCGGCTCGGTGATCAGATATTGATGCTGCACCGAGACGAGCGGGATGTTGACGCCGGCGAGCCGACCGAGTTCGCGCGACCATTGCCCGGCGCAGATGACGAGCTTGTCGCAGGCAATGCGGCCCTGATCGGTTTCGATGGCGACGACCGCGCCGTCCTCGACCTTGATGCCGGTGACGCTGACGCCCTCGCGGATGGTGACGCCCTTCATGCGGGCCCCCTTGGCGAGGGCTGCTGTGATGTCGGATGGTGAAGCCTGTCCGTCCGTCGGCAGGAAGGCGGCGCCGACGACATCGTCGACCTGCATCAGCGGCCACAGATCCTGGGCCTCTTTCGGCGACAGCAGCTCCATTTCGAGCCCGAAGGAGCGCGCCGTCGTCGCCTGGCGCTTCACCTCGGTCCAGCGCGCCGCGTTGCAGGCAAGCCGCAGGCCGCCATTGCGCTTCCAGCCGGTCGCCTGTCCCGTTTCGGCTTCGAGCCGGTCATAGAGCGCGACGGAATAGCCGAGCAGCTGCGTGATATTGGCCGAAGTCCGGAGCTGGCCGACAAGGCCCGCCGCATGCCAGGTCGAGCCCGAGGTCAGCCGCCCCCGCTCGATGATCAGTACGTCGGTCAGCCCCATCGCGCCGAGATGGTAGGCGACCGAGGCACCGACGATGCCGCCGCCGATGATGATGATCTTCGCCGAGGCGGGAAGGTCGCCCTGCGCGCGGTCCTGCATGGTGATGTCCTGCATCGGAAGGTCCTGGCGCCTCAGCGTGGCAGCGCGTCGAAGGCGGCGAGCGCCACCTCGAAGCGACGGTGGTTTTCCGCCGTATAGGGCTCATAGTCGATCGGCAGGCTGCTGTGGATCTCCGAGACCATGCTCCACATCGTCTCGCGCAGCAGCGAGGCTGCCTGCATGGCGAGCGCCTTGCGGCGCAGTGTGTCGTCGAGCGGCCGCTGGAAATAAAGCTCCAGCAGCGTTTCGGTCTCTGCCGGACCAAGCAGATTGTTCGAGACCAGCCCGCCGAGATCGAACAGCGGCGAATTGAAGCCGGCATAGTCCCAGTCGACCAGCCAGAGGCGCGTGCCGTCATCGATGAAATTGGCCGCCAGCAGGTCGTTGTGGCCGAACACCAGTTCGATCGGGCCGACCGCCGCCTCAAGCCGGTCGGCCGCGTCGAGCAGGCCCACCAGCATTGGCAGGTAATGGCTCTCGCCCTCTTCGAGCGTGTGGGTGTAGTCGCGGATCACCTGGAACGGCCAGAACATCGGCGCGGGTCCGCGGAAATAACGCGGGATGTCGCGATGGGCGTGGCGGATCAATTGGACGAGACGCGGCAGGTTGCGGGGGTTCTGGATATCGGCTGCCGTCAGGGTCTCACCCTCGATGAAATCGAGCACCATCGCGCCCGGTTCGGCATGGACGACGATCGGCGAGATGCCGGCCGCCGCTGCCGCTCGGCTCGCGGCCAGCTCGATCGCCCTGACGATGCCATGCACGGCCATATCGCCGCCGATGCGCACGACATAGCTGCGGCCGCGGTCCTTGACGACGAAGTTGGTGTTGGTCAGTCCACCCGGCAGGGGGGCCGGGTCCACCTTGCCGCTCCAGCAGGAAAGCTGGGCCGCGATCGCCAGCGGATCAGGCAGGTGTGGCATGGGCAGGACGCTCCCCCGAGGCGGCTGGCACAGGCTCGATGCCTGAGAATCCAGTCAATCCGGTGCCGATGTCGGACGCAAGGGGGAAGGAAGGCGACGACGGAGCGGAGAGGGGGTGCCGGGGGTCAACAGTCCCCCTCTCCGTCCGGGTCTTAGCTGATTACGCAAAACCTGAAGATCAGCCTGCGATCTCTGTCGCAAGCGGCTTGCCAGCCACGATGAACCATATGGGCACAATATATGGTTCAAATTGTGCTGATTTCGACCAGATTTCGTTAGGCTTAACGCCTCGTTCACATCTCGCGCATTGCATTTTGCAAGCGGCGTTGCAGATTGCGAGACTTGGCAGGGGGCCGAAGCCTTATGCCGGCAGGCCGCGTGGCAGGTCGAGCCACATCCCCAGGAAGCGGTCGAGGAAGGCCGAGCTCTGGGCGTCATAGAGAGCGCGCCCCTCGAGATGCGCGCCGCGATCCTGCGCGCCTGGAAGGGTAAAGCGTTCGGCGCCGCGCACAGTCCAGCGGTGCATCATCATCAGCGTCAGCTCGATGTGGAACTGGAAGCCGAAGGCGGCCGGTCCGTAGCGAAAGGCCTGGTTGGCAAAGAGCTCCCCCGAGGCCAGCAGCGAAGCGCCGGCCGGCAATTCGAAGCCCTCGCCATGCCATTGATAGACCTGGTTCGGCCATGGCAGCAGGGCAGCGCCATCCGCCGTCGCCTTCAAGGGGTAATAGCCGATCTCGACGAGGCCATCGGCCCGCCGTCCGACGCTGGCGCCGAGCTGTTTCGCCAGCATCTGCGCGCCGAGGCAGATGCCGAGCAGCGGCGCGTTTTCGGCCAGCGGCACCGACAGCCAGTCGATCTCCCGCCGCACATAGTCTTCGTCGTCATTGGCGCTCATCGGGCCGCCAAAGACGATGGCGCCGGCGTGATCGGCCAGCGTCGACGGCAGCGGGTCGCCAAAGCGCGGCCGACGGATATCGAGGGGAATGCCGCGTTCCTTGAGGCGAAGGCCGACGCGACCGGGGGTCGAATGCTCCTGGTGCAGGACGATCAGAACCGGTGGCTTCATGAGCGCCGACGAAACTCCCTCAGGGCCTGCGACAGAGCAAGGCTAACCCCTGCGTCAGCGCGCCGCCAGTCCAGTTTCCTGCCAGATCGCCGACTTTCTCGGCGCGGATCAGCCCGCGGGACGGGCAGCCTGCTCGCGCACCGCGCGCTTCAGGCGAAGCCGTGCCTCGCTCGACACGCCGAGCAGCTCGGCCACGCGCCAGATCGTGTTGTCCTCGAACTCATGTAGCGTGCCATCCTGGAAGACGAGGTCCCACATCATCCCGATGATCGCCTCGCGGTCCTTCTCGTTGAGGCGCTCCTTGAGGACATGGGTAAAGCGGAAGAGATCGACGGCCTCCTGATCGGCCAGTTCGGCCTCGTGGATCAGCGTCGCCGTCGCGGCTTCATCGAGGCCGTAGCGCTCCTGCAACAGGTCGTGCAGCCGCTGGCGCTCCGACTCGGCGACGGTGCCGTCGATGGCAATGACATGGAACAGCAGCGCCGCCGAGGCGAGCCGGTGATCGTCGGGACTGAATTGACGGTGCTCGCCATCATCACCGGTCAATTCGGCAAGAAAGCTGCGGAGGGCGTTCAGCATCGGGTCTCCTGGCGGCGCGATGGTCAGGGGCGGCCCCGCCGGCATGCGCGGATCGCGCGATGCCGTTCGGCGGATCAAAAGGCCTCTCAAAAAAACAAACCGCCGGCTTGAGGCCGGCGGTGATGAGAAAACTGCTTGTAGAGATAGGGCTCGGACCAAAGTTCGTCCGAACTCATGCATGGCGGTAGAACGAGGTCTCAAATAACCATTTGCGTGGCCACCGAAGGCGTTGCGGCAATCGAGCGTCACGCGGCAATGAACCGAAACTAGCGAAATCGATGCTGCATCGCAAGGCATGGCTGCTAACGGCCGCCGCCCGTTCGTTGGCCAAAAAGAAAACCGGCGCGATCGCTCGCGCCAGTTCGTTTTATCGAGGCGTTGGAATCAGCGTCGCCGCGCCGCACCGCCACGGAAGGGTGTCTTGGATGATGGCGGGGCCATCGAGTCACCCTTGTGCCGGAAGACCAGCCGTGCACGATCGAGATCGTAAGGCGTCATCTCGACCGTTACGCGGTCGCCCGCCAGGGTCTTGATACGATTCTTCTTCATCCGGCCCGCCGTATAGGCGACGACGACATGCCCGTTCTCGAGTTCCACACGGAACTTGGCGTCGGGCAGAACCTCGACAACCATACCCTCGAATTCGAGCGCTTCTTCCTTCGCCATGGGATTCCTCAGGAGACCTTCAGATTGGTCGCCGAGGTCTTGCCACGACGATCGGTCTCGAGCTCGTAAGAGATCTTGGCGCCGTCGCGAAGCGTCGACAGACCAGCGCGCTCAACGGCGCTGATGTGAACGAACACGTCCTGACCACCCTGATCGGGCTGGATGAATCCATAGCCCTTCGTCGCATTGAACCACTTCACAGTACCCGTCGCCATGGAAATCTCCTTCAGTCTGGCGGTAGAGAACTTTGCTAACGACGCTTCCGTCGTCAAGCCGCGCGGCGGCGTTGTTGGCTGCGCCACCGGTTTTTCTTGCTCTTTTGCTGCATGGGCTGTCCCTCACGGCCGGCCAATTCACCGCGCTGCGTATCGGCAGCAGGGCGCGCGACCGACGTCTGGGCCTTGAAATGCGTCGCGACCTGGGGGATCGGCCGGCGGATAAGCCGTTCGATCGCCTTCAGGCGCGCAGATTCGCCAGCGTCGAAGAGAGAGTAGGCAATGCCTTCCCGACCGGCGCGTGCCGTCCGTCCAATACGATGGACATAGGCTTCCGGTTCGTCCGGCAAGTCAAAGTTGACGACATGAGTAACATCGGCGACGTCGATGCCGCGAGCGGCAATATCGGTCGCAACCAGCACGCGGAGGCTGCCGTCCTTGAACCCCGCGAGGGCCTTCTGACGCGCACCTTGGGACTTGTTGCCATGCAGCGCCAAGGTTTCGATGCGCGCCTTCTGCAGATGTTGCGCGACGCGATCGGCGCCGTGCTTCGTCCGCGTGAAAACGATCACGCGCTGCATCTTTTCATCAGCCAGGAGATCGACGAGGAAGCCTCGCTTCTCGCCAGCCGGAACAGGATAAAGCCGCTGGTCGATCCGCTCGACGGTGACGACTTCGGGCGTGACCTCGACGCGCATGGGATCCTTGAGGATCTTGCGCGAGAGCACCGCGACTTCGGCCGGCATAGTGGCGGAGAAAAGCAGCGACTGACGGGCGACCGGCAGCAGCGCGACGATCTTCATCACGTCGCGCACAAAGCCCATGTCGAGCATACGGTCGGCCTCGTCGAGGACGAGATGCGTCACGCGGTCGAGCTTGACCGCGCCGGCCTGCATATGGTCGAGCAGGCGGCCCGGCGTCGCGACCAGGATATCGACGCCCTTTTCAAGGGCACGGATCTGCGGCGTGTGGCCCACGCCGCCATAGACGAGCGCATGGCGCACGCCCATGAAGCGACCATACTTGCGAAGCTCGGCATCGATCTGGATGGCCAGTTCACGCGTCGGGGCGAGAATGAGAGCGCGCACGCTCTTCGGCTCGAGCCCTTCGGGGCGACGCGACAACTGCTGCAGGAGGGGGAGCCCGAAGGCTGCGGTCTTGCCCGTTCCGGTCTGCGCGATGCCGAGCATGTCGCGACCTTCAAGAAGGGCAGGGATGGCTTCTGCCTGGATCGGCGTCGGGGTCACGAGACCAGCCTGGCCGAGCGCACGCAGCAGCGGTTCGGCAAGCGCCAAATCCGCAAAAGAGTTCAATTGATTCAAGAAAAAGGCCTAACTTCGCGGATGCATTTCGCATCCATCCGGTGTCTTAACCCACGCGCGAAGGGGCCAGAGGACTGGGTCGTGCCCGCACCTGGCGGGTGGAACCATGGGATATTTTCCGCATGGCACAGCGCGATCACGATGATCGTCAAGGGCTATATGCCGACTCGGAGCCGAAAATGCAACCGAAATCTGGGAGGCGCCTCGCATTTGGGCGTTTGAGGCCATCTCTGGATCGCCGGCAATTGCGTTCGCCGGACTTCCATGCAAACTCCGCCTTCCGCGAACGCCTCGACCCACCTCCCATGCCGACGTCCCCAAGTCCTTCCGGTCTTTCCCGCGCCCCGCGCCGGCTGTCAGGCCCCATTCTCGGCATCCTCTTGATGATGCTGGGCATCTTTCTTTTTTCAGTGAACGATGCGCTCGGCAAATGGCTGGTCGGAACCTATTCCGTCAGCATGGTGCTGCTGTTCCGTTCCTTCGCGGCACTCGTGCTTCTCGCGCCGTTCATCCGCCGCGATGGCGGCCTGGCCGGCCTGCGCGCGGCGCCGAAGCCGCTCCTGCAGTTGACGCGCGTCTTGCTGGCGACCATCGAGGTCGGCTGTTTCTACTGGGCCGTGCGATCGCTGCCGCTCGCCGATGTGATGACCTATTATCTCGCCGGGCCAATCTATGTCGCCGCCCTCTCGGCAACGGTGTTGAAGGAGCGCATCGACCGCCAGCGCTGGATCGCCATCCTCATCGGCTTTGTCGGCGTCGTCTTCGTGCTCAATCCTTCAGCTGCGAGCCTGACGCCGCCGGCGCTCGTGGCGATCGCCGGTTCGATGATCTTCTCGGTGCTGATGATCGTGACGCGGCAGCTACGGGGGACGAAGGACAGCACGCTGCTCGCCTTCTCCACCACGGCCGCCATGACGGCGGGCGCTGTCACGGCGCCTTTCGCTTGGGTGATGCCGAACCTCCGCGATTTCGCGCTGCTCTCGCTGGTCGGGATCGTGGCGCTGGTCGCCAGCCTCTGCGTCAACCGTTCGCTGAAGCTCGCGCCGGCCTCCGTCGTCGTACCGTATCAGTACACGATGATTCTCTGGGCGGTGCTGTTCGGATGGCTGTTCTTTGGCGACGGGCTCAAATGGAACGTCATCGTGGGCGCGGCCATCATCGTCGCTTCCGGTCTCTTCATCTTCCTGCGCGAACAGCGCGATGCGCGCGCAAAGCCGGGGGAGACGGTGGCCGAGGAGGTGGGGCAGACGATGTCCGCCCAGCCCTGAGCCCCGTCAGACGAAGACGAAATAGATGATGGCGAAGGCGACGATGACGCCGGCAAGGCCAATCGCCAGCATGTAGCGCAGCGTATGTGGCGCAACAGCTTGACGGGCATCGTCGGTCGACTTGCGCGGCGCGGTACGGATTTCTTCGGGTTCGTTGCGGGTTGCCATGCGTGATCTCCTTTCGAAGACAACGCGCGGATCGCGCAAAGTTTCCTCAATCGCGCGGCCGACCGTCCTCACGCGTCTCGACGACGCGGTAATCGGTCTCGATCGTCACCGTCCCGGTCGGCGGCTGTCGGCGCGGCTCGGTGTCCGCGGCGCCCCCAGGTGGAGGCGTCCCCATGCCGCGGCTCGCCTGCCGGAACAAGGCGCGCAGCAGCGGGCGCCGAAAAAGATAGGCGACGAAGCCGAGCGGGATCAGCACCAGCGCCAGGCCAAGGGACAAGATGACGGCGGCGACGAGAACGGCCCCGCCGGCAAGCGCCAGAAGAGCCAGCTTGAGCTTGTCCTGCCAGTTCGCGCTGCGACCGCCGATCATGAACACCCTGTAGCTCTGCATCGTCTCCCGCCTTTCCATAGGGCGATGATGTGGCCATTCGCGGGCCGCGATGCAAGCCGGCTTTCGTCGCCGGCTCAAGGCCGCCGGGCCGGATGCTGCCCTGCAAACGAAAAAGCCGCCCGAAGGCGGCTTGTCGCGTCGTCTGGAGGAATTGGTGGAGCCAATCGGAATCGAACCGACGACCTCTTGAATGCCATTCAAGCGCTCTCCCAACTGAGCTATGGCCCCGCCTTTTCCTGCGGAGGGGTTGGGGCCCCTCCGGCGCGGCGCGATACTTAGGCCGCGTTCATTTTCAAATCAAGCCACAATCGACATACCCACAGGCGGGCGTTGCGACGGGCTTTCGAGGCCTACGGCTCCTCGTCGTCGACGCCACCGATGATGTCGGTCACGTCGTCGCCTTCCTCTTCTTCTTCCTCGATGAAGACATCGCCTTCGTCGTCCTCGATCACGACGTCGTCGTCATCGGTCTCCGTCTCGACGGCGCCGGCATCGGCCGTTTCCGAATCGGCCTCCTCGAGGCTGATGAACTCGGCGGTATCGGCAACCTCCTCCTCGGCCTCGTCCTCCTCCACCGCGCGCGCCGCGACCGGGCGAGCCTTGGCAGGGCCGCTCTCGAAATAGGAGCGCGGATAGGACTGGCCTGTGAAGGGCGATACAATCGGATCCTTGTTCAGGTCGTAGAACTTCTTCCCGGTTTCGGGGTCGACACGTTTGGTGCCGAGTTCCGCTTTCGCCACGTCGTGCCTCGCTGGTTAATAGAGCGCGGCCCCCATAATGCTTTGTCCGGGCGCTGTCAAAACGAAATCGTCGGAACGGTGTCGAAACCGCCCGCCGAGGAGCCGGGTAGCGGGCTGGCAAGACCCATGCTATCCGACCCAGCGCGAGAGATCCAACCGGCGCAGCCCGTGCCAGGTCCGAGGAGCCGATCATGTCGACAGCCGCCGGTGCGTCCGCCGGGCCGCTCCAGGCCCTCGCCTCCGGCCCGCTGGCAGGTCGTGTCCGCATGCCCGGCGACAAGTCGATTTCGCATCGCGCCTTGACGCTGGGGGCGCTCGCCATTGGCGAGACGGTGATCGAGGGCGTGCTCGATAGCGACGATGTGGCGGCGAGCGCGCGGGCCATGCAGGCCTTCGGTGCCAGCGTGACGCGAGACCCGTCCGGGGTCTTCCGCGTGAAGGGCGTCGGCGTCGGCGGCTTCCTCGAGCCGGAGGATATCGTCGATTGCGGCGATGCCGGCGCGATGGCCGCCCTGACGCTCGGGCTGGTCGCGAGCCAGGCGATCGCGGTCACGTTCAACGCCGATCCCGCGTTGCGCGGACGCCCGCTGGGGCGGTTGCTCGAGCCGCTGCGGCGCATGGGCGCCCAGGTCGTGGCCCGCTCGCGCGACCGTCTGCCGCTGACGATCCGCGGCGCCGATGTCGCGCTGCCGATCGACTATCGCCTTCCGGCGGCCTCCGCCGAGGTCAAGTCCGCCGTTCTCTTCGCCGGTCTCAATACGGCCGGCGTCACCAGCATCATCGAACCCATCCCCACCCGCGACCATAGCGAGCGCATGCTCGCCGCCTTCGGCGCGGCGCTGGAAATCGACCGCGATAGCGAGGGCGCCCGCGTCATTCGGATCGAAGGCCGGCGCGATCTGAGGCCGCAGCGGCTGGTCGTTCCCGGCGATCCCGGCGCTGCTGCCTTCGTCATCGTCGCGGCGCTTGTGATCGAGGGATCGGACGTGACGATCGAGGGCGTGCTGGTCAATCCGCTGCGGATCGGCTTGATCGAAACGCTCGTCGAGATGGGGGGCGACATCGCGCTCGACAATCATCGGATGGTCGCCGGCGAGCCGGTCGCCGATCTTCGTGTCCGGGCGAGCCGGCTCAAGGGCATCGTCGTGCCGCCGGCCCGCGCCGCATCGATGATCGACGATTATCCGGTGCTGGCCGTCGCCGCGGCCTTTGCCGAGGGCAAGACGGTGATGGAGGGGCTTGGCGAATTGCGGCAGAAGGACTCGGACCGCCTGTCGGCCCTCGCCGCGGCGCTGGCGACGAGCGGCATCGAATACGAGGAAGGGCCGGAATCGCTGACCGTGACCGGCAGCGCCCATCCGGCCGGCGGAGGCCACATCGCGGCCGGTGCCGACCCGCGCATCGCCATGAGTTTCCTCGTGCTCGGCCTCGGCGCCGCGAACGCCGTCGCCATCGATGACGCGCGCGCGGCGGCGATCGCCTTTCCCGGTTTCGCGGCGCTGATGGGCGGCCTTGGCGCGCATTTCGAAACTCCGGAGCCTTCAGCCCGATGATCATCGCCATCGACGGGCCGGCCGGCGCCGGCAAGGGCACGCTGGCGCTGCGTCTCGCCGCGCATTATGGCCTGCCCTATCTCGACACAGGCCTGCTCTACCGCGCCGTCGGGCGACTGATGGCCGAGCGCGGCCTCGATCTGGATGATCCCGTCGCGGCCGGCGCCGTTGCCGAAGCGCTCGATCCCTCGCACATCGCCGAAGCGGAACTGCGCGGGCGCGAAGCCGGCGAGCTCGCCTCGCGCGTTGCGGTCCATCCCGAGGTGCGGGCGGCGCTCATCGCCTTCCAGCGCGATTTCGCCCGCCGTCCGCCGGGCGCAGTCCTCGACGGCCGCGACATCGGCACGGCGATCTGCCCGGATGCCGAGGTCAAGCTCTACGTCACCGCCTCGCCCGAGGTCCGCGCCCGCCGGCGCACGGACGAGCTCAATGCCAAGGGCCGCGACGTCGACTATGCCCGCATTCTCGAGGAGATCCGCGAGCGCGACGAGCGCGACGCCGGCCGCATGTCGGCGCCGCTGCGCCAGGCTCGTGACGCGGTGCGCATCGATACCAGCGCGCTCGACATCGAGGGCGTGTTCAACGCCGCACGGTCGGTCATCGACGCGAAACGGCCCTGATTCGGGCGCCAAGAGCGGCAAAACACCCGGCAAACAGGCAATTGCGCCTTGCCGGCTGGCGGGCGGCATTATATAGAGCGCGGGTTCCGCGTGGCAGGCAGGCAAGGGTCGCCGCCCGCTCGTGGTCCGAAACCATCGAGTTCCAGTCCGGAAGCGTCGGTCCGCCCTTCGAAGGGGCAGCCCCGGTCCATACCGCGGGCAGGTCCGGAATTCGATCCCGAAATACGAACCGCCGGCGCATGCCAGACATGGCACCAGGAGTTTTCATGGCCGTTACCAATCCCTCCCGCGAAGATTTCGCCACCCTGCTCGAGGAATCGTTCCAGAACGAGGATCTCTTCGAGGGCAGCGTCGTCAAGGGAACCGTCGTCGCGATCGAGAAGGACCTCGCGGTCATCGACGTCGGGCTGAAGACCGAGGGCCGCGTTGCCCTCAAGGAATTTGCAGGCCCCGGCCGCGACCAGCCGATCAAGGTCGGTGACGTCGTCGAGGTCTATCTCGAGCGCGTCGAGAACGCCCTCGGCGAAGCCGTTCTCTCGCGCGACAAGGCACGCCGCGAAGAGAGCTGGGTCCGCCTCGAGGAGCAGTTCAACAAGAACGAGAAGGTCACGGGCGTCATCTTCAACCAGGTCAAGGGCGGCTTTACCGTCGATCTGGACGGCGCCGTTGCCTTCCTGCCGCGCAGCCAGGTGGACATCCGCCCGGTCCGCGACGTCGGCCCGCTGATGCACACCCCGCAGCCGTTCCAGATCCTCAAGATGGACAAGCGCCGCGGCAACATCGTCGTGTCGCGCCGGACCGTTCTCGAGGAAACCCGCGCCGAGCAGCGTTCGGAGCTGGTGCAGAGCCTCGAGGAAGGCCAGATCATCGAGGGCGTCGTCAAGAACATCACCGATTACGGTGCGTTCGTCGACCTCGGCGGCATCGACGGCCTGCTGCATGTCACCGACATTGCATGGCGCCGCATCAACCATCCGACCGAAGTGCTCTCGATCGGCCAGACCGTCCGTGTGCAGATCATCCGCGTCAATCACGAGACGCACCGCATCTCGCTCGGCATGAAGCAGCTCGAGGCCGATCCGTGGTCGGGCATCGAGGCGAAGTATCCGGTCCAGGCCAAGTTCTCGGGCCGCGTCACGAACATCACCGACTACGGTGCGTTCGTCGAGCTGGAGCCGGGCATCGAAGGCCTGATCCACGTTTCCGAAATGTCCTGGACGAAGAAGAACGTCCATCCGGGCAAGATCGTCTCCACCTCGCAGGAAGTCGAAGTCGTCATCCTCGAGGTCGATCCGGTCAAGCGCCGCATCTCGCTCGGCCTGAAGCAGACCCTCGCCAATCCGTGGGAGAGCTTCCAGGACAAGTATCCGATCGGCTCGATCGTCGAGGGCGAGGTCAAGAACAAGACCGAGTTCGGCCTGTTCATCGGGCTCGATGGCGATGTGGATGGCATGGTCCATCTCTCGGATCTCGACTGGAACCGTCCGGGCGAGCAGGTCATCGATGAGTACAATCGCGGTGACATCGTCAAGGCGCAGGTGCTCGACGTCGATATCGACAAGGAGCGCATCTCGCTCGGCATCAAGCAGGTCGGCGGCGATCCGTTCGTCGAAGCCTCGGGCGAAATCCGCAAGGGCGCCGTGGTCACCTGCGAGATCCTCGCGGTCAACGAAGGCGGCCTCGAAGTCCGCATCGCCGACAGCGACCTGACGGCCTTCATCCGTCGCGCCGATCTTTCGCGCGATCGGTCGGAGCAGCGTCCGGAGCGCTTCGCGGCTGGCGAGAAGGTCGACGCCCGCGTCACCAACTTCGACAAGAAGGCCCGCAAGGTCTCCGTCTCGATCAAGGCGCTTGAAATCGCCGAAGAGAAGGAAGCCGTTGCCCAGTTCGGTTCGTCCGACTCGGGCGCCTCGCTCGGCGACATTCTCGGCGCGGCCCTCAAGGCTCGCCAGACCGACGAATAAGCGTCGAACCTCGCGACACGAAGACGCCCCGGCCATCGGCCGGGGCGTTTTCATTTGAGGCGGGAAGAAGAAAATCGAAGTGATGCAAAGCCTTGCGTCGTCGGAGCCGTTTGCGTCCAGGCGCCAAAGCCGCTAACTCATCATCCCGGGGACCCCGGTAACGGCGATGGATTATGCGATGGCTCTCACTGCGGACGACATTATCGAGCGGCGACGTCTCAGGCGGAAGCTGATCTTCTGGCGCGTCCTCGGCGTGGTCGCCTTCCTGGTCGCCGTCGTCGTCGCTGGCGTGCTCGCAGTCGGGCCCGACAAGATCGGTGCCCGTTCGTCGCCGCATGTCGCGCGCATCTCGATCGACGGCTTCATTTCCGACGACCGGGCCGAACTGGAGCTGATCGACGGCCTTGCCAAGAACGATGCCGTCAAGGCGGTGATCGTCTCGATCGATTCCGGCGGCGGCGCCACGGTCGGCGGCGAATCGCTCTATGACGCGCTACGCCAGCTTTCGGCCAAGAAGCCGACCGTTGCCTCGATCAAGACGCTCGGCGCCTCCGCCGCGTATATGACGGCGATCGCGACCGACCAGATCTTCGCCTACCGGACCTCGATCACCGGCTCGATCGGCGTGCTGTTCCAGTCGCCCGAGGTCAGCGAGGCGATGGCCAAGCTCGGTATCAAGTTGACCGAGGTGAAGTCCTCTCCGCTCAAGGCTGCGCCGTCACCCTTCGCGCCGGCCTCTCCGGAATCGCTCCAGGTTGTGAAGAGCCTCATCGACGACAGCTACAACTGGTTCGTCGACATCGTCGCCGAGCGTCGCCGTCTCGACCGGGCGACCACGCTGAAGCTGGCCGATGGCCGGGTCTATTCCGGCCAGCAGGCCAAGGCAGCAGGCCTCATCGACGGGATCGGCGGCGAGGGCGAGGCGCGCGACTGGCTCTCGAAGGAAAAGGGCATAGACCCGGCGCTGAACGTGATCGAATGGAAGAAGGAAGAGCCTTCGCGCGGGTTCTCCTTCGCCGATGTCGCCGTCCGCGTCGTGGCGCGGCAGCTGGGATTCGCGCCCGACGCGACCGATACCAGCGCAATCGCGCCATGGTTGCCCCGGCTTAATCTTGACGGTCTCCTTTCTGTTTGGCAGGCTCCTGAGCAGTTCAACGCTGGGGGGTCGGCGCGATGATCAAATCAGAGCTGGTCCAGCGTATTGCCGAACAAAACCCACATCTTTACCAGCGCGACGTCGAGCACATCGTCAACTCGATCCTCGATGAGATCGTTGACGCGCTGGCCCGAGGCGACCGGGTCGAGTTGCGCGGCTTCGGTGCCTTCTCGGTCAAGAACCGCCCCGCCCGCCAGGGCCGCAACCCGCGGACCGGGACCAAGGTCGATGTCACCGAAAAGTTCGTGCCGTTCTTCAAGACCGGCAAGGAGATGCGTGAGCGTCTCAATGACGGCGACTGACGGAGGCAAGAACACGGCATGAAGCGCGCGATCGCGATCATCATACTCGTTCCGCTGGCAGTGCTTCTCGTGGCGCTGGCCGTTGCCAACCGTCACGGCGTGGTGCTGTCGCTCGATCCGTTCAACGGCGATGCGCCTGCCGCGGCGATCACGCTGCCGCTCTATTTCATCGTCTTTGCCTCGATGGTGCTCGGCGTGCTGCTCGGCGGCATCGGCACCTGGCTTGGCCAGAGCCGTTGGCGTCGCCAGGCGCGCCGGTTGAAGCGCGAGGCGACAGGTGTTCGCCGCGAGAACGACGGCTATCGCACCGTCGCCCCGACCGGGCCGTCAGCCGGCCTGCCCGCCCTTCGCCGCGACGCCGCCTGACATGCGCTTCATCGACGGCGCGGCGCTTGATGCCGCGCTTTCCCGGCATGAGCTGGTCGAGACGCTTCGCGCGGCTTTTCGCGCCGAGATCACGGTCCCGCCGCGCGAGCACCATGCCATCGCGCGGAGCGGCGGTGATGCGTCGCTGCTCCTGATGCCGGCCTGGTCGGGTGCCGCTCAAGCCGCATCGGGCCATGTCGGCGTCAAGATCGTGACCGTCTTCCCCGGCAACGCCGCCAAAGGCCTCGCCACGGTGGCGGGCGTCTATCTCTTGCTTTCGGGCGAGACCGGCGCGCCGCTCGCCGTGATCGACGGAACCGCCTTGACGCTCTGGCGCACGGCTGCGGCCTCGGCGCTCGCGGCGTCCTATCTGGCCCGGCCCGATGCCGCGCATCTGCTGATGATCGGTGCCGGCGCGCTGGCGCCGCACCTCGTCGCCGCCCATGCAGCGACGCGTCCGATCACGCGCGTCACGCTGTGGAATCGCGACGTGGCGCGGGCTGAGAGGCTGGCGGAACGGCTGGCGGGTGCGGGCTTCGATGTCGATGTCGATGTCGAGACGGATCTTGCCCGCGCGCTCCCGCAGGCCGACATCATCTCCTGCGCCACGCTGTCGGGCGAGCCGCTGGTGCGCGGCGCGCTCGTGAAGCCCGGTGCGCATCTCGATCTCGTCGGCGGCTTCACCCCGGCGATGCGCGAAGCCGATGACGCAGCCATTCGCCGCGCGCGCGTCTATGTCGACGGCCCGGGCGCAATTGTCGAGGCGGGCGATATCGCGGCGCCGCTTGCCGAAGGCGTACTCGCCCCCGACGACATCGCCGGCGATCTCCAGGGTCTTTGCCGCGGCTTGATCGATGGCCGGCGCACGGCCGACGAGATCACGCTGTTCAAGTCTGTCGGGATCGCGCTTGAAGATCTGGCGGCCGCGGCACTGATCTGGCGCAAGCTCGGCAGCTGACGCTGCGGCGGTTGGACTCCGGCGGCCTTTCATGGCAAAGCTCACCGCACATGACCGAACGAACGACCTCGGAAGCTGGACGCAATCCAGTCCTCGTGAAAATCTGCGGCCTCTCGACCGTGGAGACGCTGGAGGCTGCGCTGGATGCCGGCGCCGACATGATCGGCCTCAATTTCTTCCCGAAGAGCCCGCGTGCCGTCTCGCTCGATGCCGGCGCCGCGCTGGCGGCGCAGGTGCGCGGCCGCGCTGAAATCGTCGCGCTCACTGTCGATATGGATGATGATGGCATTGCCGCGATCGTCGAGGCTGTTCGGCCGGATTGGCTGCAGCTCCATGGCAGCGAGGATCCGGACCGCGTCGCCGCCTTGCAGCGCCGGTTCGGCCTCGGCGTGCTCAAGGCGATCGGCATTCGCACGGCCGACGATCTTGCCGAAGTCGCGCGCCATGCCGGCATTGCCGACCACCTGCTGATCGACGCGAAACCGCCGGCCGGCGCTGTGCTGCCCGGCGGCAACGGCGTTCCGTTCGACTGGGCGTTGCTTGATGGCATTGAGCCGGGACGGCCCTATATGCTGTCGGGCGGGCTCAATCCGGCCAATGTGGCCGACGCCATTGCGCGCACCGGCGCCGGCGGCGTCGATGTATCATCGGGTGTCGAGACAGCGCCTGGCATCAAGGATGTGGCGCTGATCAGGGCCTTCATCGCTGCCGTGCGCGGCGATACAACGAACATGGAAGACCGGCGCCGCTCCGGCGAGAGGATAGTGACGTGACCGCTCCGATTTTGCCCAATTCCTTCACGACCGGCCCGGACGAACGTGGCCATTTCGGCATCTATGGTGGCCGCTATGTCGCCGAGACGCTGATGCCGCTGATCCTCGAGCTGCAGGCTGCCTATGAAGCGGCGAAGGCTGATCCCGCCTTTGCGGCTGAACTTTCCAACCTCTCGAACCATTATGCCGGCCGGCCGTCGAAGCTCTATTTCGCGGAAGGGCTGACGCGCCATCTCGGCGGCGCGCGCATCTTCTTCAAGCGCGAAGACCTCAATCACACCGGCAGCCACAAGATCAACAACTGCCTCGGCCAGATCCTGCTCGCCCGCCGCATGGGCAAGACGCGGATCATCGCCGAGACGGGCGCTGGCCAGCACGGCGTTGCCTCGGCCACCGTTTCGGCCCGCTTCGGCTTTCCCTGCGTCGTCTATATGGGCGCCACCGATGTCGAGCGGCAGAAGCCGAACGTCTTCCGCATGAAGCTGCTCGGCGCCGAGGTGAAGCCCGTCACCGCCGGCAACGCGACCTTGAAGGACGCGATGAACGAGGCGCTGCGCGACTGGGTGACCAATGTCGAGGACACCTATTACCTGATCGGCACGGCCGCGGGGCCGCATCCCTATCCGGAGATGGTGCGCGACTTTCAGTCGGTGATCGGCAAGGAAGCCCGCGCCCAGATGCTGGAGCAGGAAGGGCGGCTGCCTGACCTCGTCATCGCGGCTGTCGGCGGCGGCTCCAATGCCATCGGCATCTTCCATCCCTTCCTCGACGACGCATCGGTCGAGATCGTCGGCGTCGAGGCCGGTGGCCATGGCCTTGATGGCGATGAGCATTGCGCCTCGATGAATGCCGGCCGCCCCGGCGTGCTGCACGGCAACCGCACCTATCTGCTGCAGGATGCCGACGGCCAGATCCTCGAGGGCCATTCGGTCTCGGCTGGCCTCGATTATCCGGGCGTCGGGCCGGAGCATAGCTGGCTGCGCGACACCGGCCGCGTCACCTATGTGCCGATCCTCGACGATGAGGCTCTCGACGCCTTTCAGGTCTGCACGCGTACCGAAGGCATCATTCCGGCCCTCGAGTCGGCCCACGCGATCGCCGAGGCGATCAAGCGGGCTCCGACGATGGCGCCTGACAAGATCATCGTCGTCAACCTCTCCGGCCGCGGCGACAAGGACATCCACACCGTTGGCAAGCTCACCGGCCTGGATATCTAGCTGGCGGCGACCAACCTTCGCCGGCCCATGGCAAGTTGCGCCGGCCCTATCGAATCGAGATTGAACGCATGACCGAGACCCGTATCGATCGACGTTTCGCGGCGGTGAAGGCCGAGGGGCGGCCGGCCTTCGTGACCTTTCTGACCGCAGGCGACCCGGACCCGGCAACCACGCTGGCGCTGCTGGCGGCGCTGCCGAGGGCGGGCGCCGACATCATCGAACTCGGAATGCCTTTCTCTGATCCGATGGCCGATGGACCCGCCGTCCAGGCCGCCGGTCTTCGCGCGCTGAGGGGCGGCATGACGCTCAACAAGACGCTCGATCTCGTCCGCGAATTCCGCAAGACCGATGACGTCACGCCGATCGTCCTGATGGGCTACTACAATCCGATCTATTCGCACGGCTCGGAGGCGTTTGTCGTCGACGCCAAGGCCGCCGGCGTCGATGGCCTGATCATCGTCGACCTGCCGCCGGAGGCCGATGACGAGCTTTGCCTGCCGGCGCTGAAGGCGGGTCTCAACTTCATCCGTCTGGCGACGCCGACCACCGACGACAAGCGCTTGCCGACGGTGCTGACCAATACGTCCGGCTTCGTCTACTACGTATCGATTAATGGCATCACGGGCTCGGCCGCGCCGGACGCGAGCCGCGTCGCCGAGGCGGTCGATCGCATCAAGCGCCACACGCGCCTACCGGTCGCAGTCGGCTTCGGTGTCCGCACGGCCGAACAGGCGGCGGCCATCGGCGCCAAGGCCGATGGCGTCGTCGTGGGCTCGGCGATCGTCCAGGCGGTCGCGGATTCGCTCGATGCCGAAGGTCGCGCCACGGCTGCCACCGTTCCGTCCGTCGAAGCCCTGGTCGGGGCACTCGCGGTCAGCGTGCGCGGCGCGCGCCGGCCGGTCGCGGCCTGAAGGAGACATCATGAGCTGGATCAACGACGTCGTTCGCCCAAAGATCAAGAGCCTCCTCAACAAGCGTGAGGTGCCTGAAAATCTCTGGATCAAGGATCCGGAATCGGGGGAGCTCGTCTTCCTTCGCGACCTCGAGGCCAATCATTATGTGGTGCCGAATTCCGGCTATCATATGCGCATGTCGGCGCCGAAGCGCCTCGCGCATTTCTTCGATGCCGGCCGCTACGAGGCCATTCCGCTGCCCGAAGTCGCGGTCGATCCGCTGAAATTCCGCGACGAGCGCCGCTACACCGATCGCCTGAAGGATGCTCGCACCAAGACCGGGCTGCAGGATGCGGTGCTGGTCGGCGCCGGCTTCGTCGAAGGCGTGCCGCTGGTCGCAGCGGTGCAGGATTTCGATTTCATGGGCGGCTCGCTCGGCATGGCTGCCGGCGAGGCGGTGATTGCGGGCATGGAAGCCGCGCTGCAGCGCCAGCAGCCTTTCGTGATGTTTGCAGCGTCCGGCGGCGCGCGCATGCAGGAGGGCATCCTCTCGTTGATGCAGTTGCCGCGCACCACCGCCGGCGTCATTGCGCTGCGTGAGGCGAAGCTGCCCTATATCGTCGTGTTGACCAATCCGACCACCGGCGGCGTCACCGCGTCCTATGCCATGCTGGGTGACATCCAGATCGCCGAGCCCGGCGCGCTGATCGGCTTTGCCGGCCCGCGTGTCATTGAGCAGACCATTCGCGAGAAGCTGCCCGAAGGCTTCCAGCGCTCTGAATATCTGCACGCCCACGGCATGGTCGACATGGTGGTTCATCGTCATGAACTGCGCTCGACCATTGCAAGGCTCTGCGCCCTGCTCGGCCCCAAGGTCGAAGTGGCCGCCGAGCCGCAGGGCGCCCTCGCCGTGGTGGCGTAGTCGGCACTGGCGCCCGGGCGCGCCAGCCGCTATCCACGCATCTGATCACGTCTTGAGTGAGGGCCGCGGCAACGCGGCCTTCGCGCGTTTGCCTGAAGGTTCCTGCCATGGACGATAGTTCGGCAATCCTGGAGCGCCTGTTCCTTCTCCATCCCAAGGAGATCGACCTTTCGCTCGATCGTCTCCTGCCGCTGCTGGAAAAGCTCGGCCATCCCGAGCGGAAGCTCGGCCCGGTGTTCCATATCGCCGGAACCAACGGCAAGGGTTCGACCACGGCCTTCCTTCGCGCCATGTTGGAGGCGAGCGGGCGCACGGTGCATGTCTATACCTCGCCCCATCTCGTGACCTTCCATGAGCGCATCCGCCTCGGCCGCCCAGGCGGCGGCGCCTATGTCTCCGAGGCCGAGCTTGCGGAAACGCTGACGGCTATCGAGCGGCTGAATGCCGGCGCACCGATCACGCATTTCGAGATCACCACCGCCGCAGCGCTGGTTCTGTTCGCGGAGCATCCGTCCGATGTGACGCTGCTCGAAGTCGGCCTCGGCGGCCGCTTCGACGCGACCAATGTCATCGATGCGCCCGAGGTTTCCGTCATCACGTCGATCTCGATGGACCATGAGAAGTTCTTCGGCGATTCGCTCGATCGGATCGCCTGGGAGAAGGCCGGCATCATCAAGCCCGGTCGCCCGGTCGTGTCGGCCCCGCAAGCCGCCGAGGTGATGGCCGTCATCGAACATGAGGCCGCGCGCGCGAAGGCGCCGCTATTCGTCGGAAACCGTGACTGGATCGCCCATGCCGAGCGCGGCCGGCTCGTCTTCCAGGATGAAGACGGATTGCTGGACCTGCCGGCACCCCGCCTGCCGGGCCGGCATCAATTCATCAATGCCGGCAACGCCGTTGCCGCGCTGCGCCGTTCATCGCTCGATGTGCCGGTATCGGCGATCGAGGAGGGCCTTCAATCGGTCGACTGGCCGGCGCGCATGCAGCGCCTCGCGGCGGGCGCCCTGGTTGAGAAGGCGCCTGATGATGCCGAGGTCTGGCTCGACGGCGGCCACAATCCCGGCGCCGGCGCCGTTATCGCCGAGGCGGTTGCGGATCTCGAGGAGCGGCTGCCGCGTCCGCTCTATCTGATCGCCGGCATGCTGCAGACCAAGGATCCCGTCGGTTTCTTCCGGCCGTTTGCGGGCCTCGCGGCGCGTGTCTTCACGGTTCCGATCGCCAGTTCCAATGTGGGGCGCGATCCGGTTGAACTCGCCGAAGCAGCGCGGGCGGCGGGTCTCGAAGCCGAGCCGCAAGCCGATGTCGCGTCGGCGCTGGCCGCGCTCGCGCGGCTCTTGCCCCCCGGCACCACGCCGCGCATCCTCATCTGCGGGTCGCTCTATCTTGCGGGCGACGTGCTCGAGGCGAACGGCACGCCGCCGAAATAGGACTGCCTTCGGGAGGCGCCATGTCGGACGAGAGACGCCGAAACATCGCATCCCTCGATCTCGTCCGCGTCGTCGCCATGGGTTACATCGTCGGCTTCTGGCACCTGATGAACTATGTCGATGGCTATGGTGGCTATCGGAACGAGGTTACCGAGCGGCTCACCGTCGTCGTGCTGGCGACGTTCACGATGCTGTCCGGCTATCTGCTCGGGCGAAGGCCAGTCGAGCCGTCGCTGGCCGGGGTCGGCGCCTTCTATCGTCGACGCCTTGTGCGCGTCTATCCGCCGCTTGTCGTGGCGCTGATCGTGTTCGGGGCGCTCGGCATTGCGAGCTGGCCGATCTCGATCAGGAGCATCGACCTCGTCAGCCTTTTCTCCGGGCCGTCCGTGTGGACGCTCTGGTATGTCTGCATGATCGTGCTGTTCTACGCCGTCGCGCCGATCCTGCTCGCCGATCGACCCATTCTGCTGTTCGGAAAGCCGGTTGCGCCATGGCTGGCGGGCGGAGCTTTGCTTTGGCTCCTCCTCACCTCATTGCAGCAGAGCGGATGGTTGGCGATGGAGCCCAGGCTCGCGCTCTATTTCCCTTGCTTCGTCGCCGGGATAGCGCTCGCGCGTCAGGAGCATCGCTTCGGCGCGACGGCGGTCGTGGCCGCCGCTCTCTTGGCCGCCGTCGCCTCTCTGCTGAACTACGGTCTGCCGCTGCCCGAGATCGAGCTATCGCTCCGTTCGGCCGCCATGGCACTGTTCGCCGCCACCTTTGTCCTGCTGGTGGCGTTGAAGGTTCAGCACCGGATCCCTGAGCATCCGGCGGTGGCGGTCCTCAGCTATGCCGCGTTCTTCGCGTATCTGGCGCACCGGCCGGTCTATGTCCTCGCCACCCGGCTCTTCCCGCTTTCCTCGCCGGCCGCGCAGCTCGCCTTTATGCTGCTGGTCGCGCTGCCTGTGTTGGTCGTCGTGAGCTGGATGCTCCAGAGGCTCTATGATAGCGCGCTGGAGCGGCTCGGCTGGTGACGCAGACATGAAAACGGGGCCCGAAGGCCCCGTTCGAAAGACGCATTTGAAACGCCTAGATCGCGTTCTTGATCCAGTCAGCCAGCCGGTTCTTCGGCGCGGCGCCAACCTGGATCGAGGTCGGCTCGCCATCCTTGAACAGGATCAGCGTCGGGATGGAGCGCACGCCATAGCGGACGGCGATGTTCGGATTCTCGTCGATGTTGAGCTTGGCGATCGTCACCTTGCCGTCCATCTCGGTCTGGATCTCTTCGAGAGCCGGCCCGATCATGCGGCAGGGGCCGCACCACTCGGCCCAGAAATCGACAACCACCGGGCCGGTGGCGCCCAGAACGTCGGTGTCGAAGGAACTGTCAGTTACTTTGGCGGTCGCCATGAAAGCCTCGCGCGGAATGAGGGGGAGTTGATCAAAAGGTAGGGAGCGCTGATCGGCGGGTCAAGCCTTGGTATGTCACGACGCGGTGATACGCGAGATATGCTCGTCCATCTTGTCCGCAGGCACGGCGATCAGTCGTGGCGCCTCCGTGTAGACGAGGGCTGCCTCGACCGTTCTTCCGGGATAGAGACGGGCGATGACGGCGCGGTAGAGCGCGAGCTGCGCGATATGGGCTGGGGCGACGCCGTTGATATCGACGGGCGGCGAGGCATTGGTCTTGAAGTCGGCGATAAGGATGCGCGAAGGCTCCACGACCAGGCGGTCGATGCGGCCCGAGACCGCCAGCGCGCCTTTCGCCGTCACGAGCGTTCCTGCGATCGCAACCTCCGGCCGGCTGCCTGGACCGAAAAGCGGCGCGAAATCCGGCGCATCGATCAGCGCGGCCAAGTCGGCGGCGAGGCGTTCGCGATCCGTCTCTAGCCACCCCTCCGCAACGGCGTCGAGATAGGCGCGCGCCACGCCCTGCCGTGCCGCTGCTGGATGCTCTGGTAACGCCTGCAGCAGACGATGGACGATCACGCCGCGTGCGAGCGCCTGCTCGGCGGCAATGGCGCCTGCCGCGCCCGAGGCGGCGGCGTTGGTATCCGAGGGCTGGATGCGCGCCGCAACGAGCGGTGGCGCAGGCGGCGGGGAGGCGAGGAAGGCAGGCAGCGGTGCCGCGGGCCGGGCGGGTGCCGCCGCGATGTCCTCCGCCGGCGTTGTGACCAGGGTCCAGTCTCGCCGCCATTCGAGTCTGTCGAAGGTCTCGGTGCCGAGCGTCACCGGGACAACCCGGGCGCCCGGCTCCAGCGCGGCGAGGGCAAGGTCCTGCCAGAGTGGCTCGCTGCCGGAGCGCGCCTTGCGCGTGCCGCAGATGACGAGGCGGTCGCGTGCCCGCGTCAGCGCGACATAGAGTAGCCGGCGATATTCCTCGCCCGCTCGTTCGCGCAGCGTTTCCAGCGCCGTGTCGATGCGCTGTGGCCGCCGCGCGCCCGGCGCGATATAGGCAAGTGGCGACCCGCTGGCGTCGTCGGGATCCTCGGCCAGCGCCACGATCCTTGGATCGTGGCTCGCATGCACCGCCGCCGAGCCCGTATCGACCAAAAAGACGATCTCGGCTTCGAGGCCCTTGGCGCCATGCACCGTCATGACGCGGATCTCGTCGCGGCCGATATCGGCATCGCGCTTGATCTCGGTCGCCGCCTCGCGCATCCACGCGGTGAAGCCCTGCAGCGAGGGCGTCTCGCTCTGCTCATAGGCGAGCGCCCGGGCGAGGAATTCGTCGAGAACCTCATCCGCCTCCGCGCCAAGCCGCGCGAGGATGCGCTTGCGGCCGCCATCCGGGCCGAGGATCCGCGCGAAGAAGGCATGCGGCCCCATGAAGTCGGCCCGGCCGCGCCAGAGGTCGAGAAGCTCTGCTGCGGTCTTGGCAGCGGCGAGCCGAGCGCGATGCACCGCCTGCCAGAGCGACCCAGGCCGCCCATGCGCCACGGCGAAGAGATCATCCTCGGAAAGTCCGACAAGCGGGCTCTTGAGCAGCGCCGCGAGCGCCAGATCATCATCCGGTTGCAGCACGGTCTCGGCCAGCGCGACGAGATCCATCACGGCGATATGGCCGCCGAGCTTCAACCGGTCCGCACCGGCGACCGGCAGGCCGGCGGTCTTCAGCGCCCGGTTGATCGCATCCGTCTGCGCGCCGCGCTTGCGGGTCAGGATCAGGATGCCGCCTGCCCGGATCGGGGCGCCGCTCGCCTCGATCCGTTCGCCGCGATCGATCCAGCCACGGATGGTCAGCGCGATGCGCTCGGCGAGCCGAACCTCGGGGCTGCGCGTATCGAGCCGGTCGAGCGGGGTGTGCCAATCCTCCGGCTCCTCGGCCGGCTCGGCGACAATCGACGGCCAGAGCGTGACGCGCCCAGGCTCCCCACGCCGCGCCGCCTCATGCGCCGTCGCCTGCATCTCGCGCGCCAGTCCGCGATGGGCGTCGGGCGCTGCGAAGACGGCGTCGACCGCCGCCAGAACGTCGCCCGTCGAACGGAAGGAGAGGTTGAGCACCAGCGCCCGGAATTCCGCATCGGCTGCCTTGGCGGCACGGCGGAAACGGTCGCGCTGGCGGGCAAACCAGGCGGGAACCGCACCTTGAAAGGAGTAGATCGACTGTTTTTCGTCGCCGACGGCGAAGAAGGTGCGCTTCTTGTCGCGCGCGCTCTCGCCGGCGAAGAACTCGTCCGCCAGCCCTGCGATCACCTGCCATTGCCGCGGGCTGGTATCCTGCGCCTCATCGACGAGGATATGGTCGAGGCCGCGATCGAGCTTGTAGTGGACCCAGCTCGACGCGCCGGAGCGCGTCAGGAGATCGGCTGTGCGCACCACGAGATCCTGGAAATCGAGCGCGCCGCGCAGCTGCTTGCCGCGCTCATAGGCCTCCAGAACCGCCGTCCCGAGGATCAGCAGGGCTTCCGTCGCGTCGAAGGCGCGCGCCGCCGCGATGCGGTCGAGCAGGTCCTCGATGCGCAGCCGCTCCGCGTCGAGCGTCTCCTCAAGGCCTGGCCAGGCGGTCAGGACGCTCTTGGGGGCGAGACTTCCGAGCGCCTTCACCTTGCCGGCGCTCGTCAGCATATAAGCCAGCCAGGCCCCGCTGCGGGCCGCATCCGTGCTGGCAGTGAGGAACGGCGCCAGTTGCTCGCCGGCCGCCTTGTGCTTCGGCCCGCTGGCGAGCAAGGCATCGACAAGCCGCATGATGGCCGCGACGGGCAGCGGCAGCGCCGTCACGATGCTGGCGCGGAGGCTATCCTCGGTATCCTCGAGCGCAAGGCCAAGCGCCTGGCGCAGAGCGGCGAGACCGTTGTCCAGCGAGCCGTGGACCTCGATCAGACCGGCGAGCGCATCGCGGCGGGCAATGATCTCGCCGAGCGCCGCCTCGATGCCCTGATCGGAAGCGGCGTCGAGCAGCCGGGCGAAGGCGCGGCCGAGCCGGCCGTCCTCATCGGCGCTGGCCCGGGCGAGCACCTGGCGCTGTGCGCCTTCGATCAGGATGGCGGCGGCGCGATCATCGAGCACCTCGAAGGCGCCGGCGACATTGGCCTCGAAAGGAAACTGATGCAGCAGCTTCTCGCAGAAGGCGTGGATGGTCTGGATCTTGAGCCCGCCCGGCGTTTCGAGCGCGCGCGCGAACAGCCGCCGGGCGCGGACCCGCACGGCCTCGCTCGCCGGGACGTCGTCATAATCGGCCAATGCCTTGTCGAGCGCCGCGTCGGGAAGTGTCGTCCATTCGGCGAGGATCGAGAAGACGCGCGCCGCCATTTCGGCCGCCGCCGCCTTGGTGAAAGTCAGGCAGAGGATCGCGCCGGGATCGGTTCCGGCGAGCAGCAGGCGGATGACCCGCCGCGCCAGGACATAGGTCTTGCCCGAGCCGGCATTGGCCGACACCCAGACCGACGCCGCCGGATCGGTCGCCTCGGCCTGGACACGGCGGGTGTTGGCGTCGACCGTGATCACGCCTCGTCCCCCTCGCCAAGCGCCCATTCGGCAACGCGCGCCAGATGGTCATAGGGGCTGCCGAAGCGGTTCTCGAACATCGGCCGCGCCCGTGAGACATAGGCGCGCTCGGGGTCGGCATAGGCAGCGATCAGCGCTGCAAGCCGGGCCGCGGCATCGTCGCCGAGTTCGTCGGCCGATCGATCGCGGACGGCCGAGGAGAACGGTTCGCCTTTGCCGACGCGGCCGAGCCCGATCCAGCCGAGCACCGCGACCGAGGCGCCGGCTGGAATGTCGCCGAACGCTCCTCGCCGGAGCATCGCCGCCTCGAGCGCGAGCTGCGGCGCGAGGCCGGTCGAAAGCTGCTTCGGCGAAGGCGGTGTCCCGGTCTTGAAGTCGAGGATCTCATAGGTGCCGTCGCGACGTCTGTCGATGCGGTCGGCACGGCCGGTCAGCATGAAGTCGGGCGTCACCACCATCCGCCCGTCGATCTCGGCGTGACGCGCCTCGATCTCTGTCCGTGCCGCTTCCCAGCGGACATACCAATCGGCGATGACGAGGAAGCGCGGCCACCAGAGCGCGTGCACAGCCGGAAAGGCCCTGATGTCGCGGAAGACGTCGCGGCCTGTTTCAATCAGCGTATCGAGCGCGGAACCATCGAAGGGCGGCTGCCAGAGCGGCGCGAAGCGGCCGAGCGCCTCATGGATCAGCGTTCCGCGCAGCGCGCTGTCCGGCACGACGTCGATCGGGTCGAGTGGCTCCAGCTTCAGGACCCGGCGGGCATAGATCGCATAGGGGTCGCGCACCAGCGTCTCGATTTCGGTGACCGAGAGCCGCTTCGGCCGGGCCTCGACCGGCGGCTTCGGCCGCGGCCGGGCGACGGGAGCCGGCGCCGGGCTGGCGTCGAGCGCACGCGCCCAATCGAGATAACGCTGGCCCCGCGCCGCGAGGGCTGCGGCGTCCGCCTTGCCAAGCCGCGCCGCAAGCCGCTGCAACCAGCGCGCAGCGATCGTCGGTGCCCCGCCGCGTCGTTCGGCGCGGCTGATGATGACGCGTCCATTGCCGAGCGCGCTGGTGAAATCATGCGCCGACTGGCCGAGCCGTCGTTCCGGCGCTTCCAGACCGAAGCTGGCGCGCATCGAGCGCGACAGCCAGGGATCGGTGCGGGCTTCCGTCGGCCAGACGCCCTCGTCCAGCCCCGCCAGGATGACCAGATCGGCCGATTGCAGCCTCGCCTCGAGCGTTCCCCAGATGGCGATGCGCGGATCTGCGCCCGGCGGTATCGAGACTGCGACGCCCGCCATGGCGGCATCGAGAAAGGCCGGGAATTCCGGCCCGGTCATCGAGAAGTCAGCCGCATCCCCGCTCGCCAGCCCGTCGAGCAGCGTCTTGAGCGCCGTGCCGGCCTCGTCGGATGGAAGCGCGGCCGCGGCGTCCGGTTCGGTGGCGAGGACAGCTCCGAGGGTTGCGGCAAGCAGGCTCGATACTTTCGCCACATCGGTCTTGGCGCCGTCGGCGAGGAGCGCCGCCAGCGGATCGAGCACAGCGCGCAGCCGGCCGGCCAAAATCGCGGCGCCATCCCAATCGTCTGGCTGCAGCCGCTTGATCGCCGGATGCAGTCGCTGCGACGTGTCTGAGGCGTCGCGCCGTGCCTTTTCGAGTGCCAAAGGCAGCCCGCCGAGGCCGCCGGTGACCAGGCGGCCGCGAAACAGGGCGAGGTCGAGCACGCCGATGGCATCGCGGCAGTCCGCCCGCACCATGCCGAAGGCGGCGAGCGGATGCTTGGCCAGAGCTAGCAGATCGAGCGGGGCGCCGTCCGAGCGCGCGGCAGCGGTGATGAGCCGGGCCAGTGTGCCGGGCGGGGTCATGCGCAAGGGCCGTCCGGCCGAATCATCGACGCGAAGGCCGAAGCGCTCCAGTTCGATCGCGACGCGGGCCGCGATCGTCCGGTCAGGCGTCACCAGCGCCGCGGTCGCGCCGTCGGACTCGACGGATTCGCGCAGCGCCAATGCGAGTGCCAGCGCCTCTTCCTGCTCGTTGCGGGCGACCAGCAGCGTGAGACCTTCGGTCGCCTCGGCAGCGACCGGCGGGGCATCGGCCCAGGCTTCCGTGGTGTCTGCCGGCCGCATCGCTTCCGAGACGAGCCGCGCGCGGGCAGCGAGCGGGAGCGTGATACTGCCGAGCATGGCCACGTCGGCACGGACGATGCCGGCGCGGCCGAGCCACTGCTTGAGCCCATATTGCGGATGGCCGGGGGTCGAAACGGCGCCCTCGCCGCCGATCGCGTTCCAGGCCGCGTCGTCGAGAGCCGTGTCGAGATCGGGCAGCACGACGGCGCCGTTCGGCAATCGCGCGATGGTGGCGAGCAGTTCGGCCGTTGCCGGGATCGAGCCGGTGGAGCCGGCGGCGATGACGAGACCCTTCGGGGGCTCGCTTGCAAGACGCCTCGCTTCGTCGCGGATCAGCCGGTCGCGCCGCGTCGCCGGATCGGCGAGATGGCGCTCGGCGAGGAGCGCTGGCCACGCTTCGCCGACGATCTTCAGGAAATCGAGCGTGATCTGCCAGTAGCGCGCGAGGTCGTCCGGCACCAGTGTTTCAAGCGCCTGCCATTGGCAGCCGGCCGTCGCGACATCGTCGACGAGGCGCGCGAGATCGCCTGCGAGGTGAAAGGCATCGGCGGCCGAAGCCGGGATCAGCACAGGCGCGCCCTCCGCGAGGCCGAGCCGGTCCGGCTTCAGCGCCTCGCCCCAGGCGCGGGTGAAGCGGGCCAGGATGAGTTGCCGGTCGAGCCGCGAGATGGCGGGCGGCAGCACGAGCCGTTCGGCCGGATCCTCGATCGGCTCCAGCAGCAGATCATCCTCATCGATGTCGCCGATCGGCCGGATCCGCGGCAAGATGGCGGCATCGCTGCCGAGGCGCTCGACGAGGGCGAGGGAAAGCGCGCGCGCGGCGCGGCGCGTCGGCAGGAAGATGCGGATATCGGCCAGCGCCAGCGGATCGGCGGCGGGATCGGGCAAGGCGCCGAGCTGTCCGGAGAGCAGGGCATCGGCCAGGGTCGGCAGGAAGCGCGCGCCGGCTGGGATGGTGAAGACGCGCGGGGCCGCCGCCATTGCCGGCTCCAGTCTCCCTACGCGGCGCTCTCGGCGACCGAAAGTTCGGCCTCCCGGATCGATTCCGGCGTCCCGACATGCAGCCAGATGCCGTCCATGCGCACGCCGAACAGTCGCCCGCTGGCAATGGCGCGATCGAAGAGCACGTTGAGGGAGAAGGCGCCTTCCGGCGCGTTCTCGAACAGGCGTGGCGAGAGGATTGCGGCGCCTGAATAGACGAAGGGCGCAATGGTGCGCTCCGGCCGGCGGGTCAGCCGGCCCTCTTTGTCCATCAGGAAGTCCCCCGGTCCGGTGTAGCCGATCGAGGCGACGGTCGGCGCCAGCATCAGCAGCGCGTCCATGGCGCTGTCGTCCCAACCCGAGATCAGCCAGTCGAGATTGGGCCGCGGCCCCTCGATCCAGAAGCTGTCGGAATTCATGACGAAGAACGGGTCGGGGCCGAGCAGCGGCAGCGCCTTGGTGATGCCGCCGCCGGTCTCTAGCAGCGCGCCGCGCTCGTCGGAGACGGTGATCTTCGGGTTCTTGCGCTTCCTGACATGCGTTTCGAGCAGGTCGGCGAGGTAATGGACATTGACCACGACCTCCTCGACGCCGGCGCGCGCCAGGCGGTCGAGCGCCCGGTCGATCATCGGCCGGCCGGCGATCTCGATCAGCGGCTTCGGCACGGTCGCAGTCACGGGGCGCATCCGCTTGCCGATACCGGCTGCGAGCACCATGCCGCGCCGAGGTCCGACGGGCTTCCGGAAGGGGATGGGATCGGTCATCGATCGTCTTCTTCTTGCAGGGGCGCCCGGATGGAGCCCGATCATTCGTCGAGTGGCAGGTAGCGATGATACCAGAGCGCGAGGTCGGACAGAACCTCATGCGCCAGATTGCGCCGGAGATACGCCCTTACACGCGGAATGTGACGGAGATATTGGGGCTTGCCAAAGGCGGTTGCGAGGCGCGCGAACCCGCCGAGGACCTTCGTGCTGCGCTGGGCGCCGGAAATCGCGTAGGCCGCCGCGAAGGCGGTCCTGTCGAAGGGTCCCGCGGCCTCGCGCGCGGCGACATAGGCCGTCACGACCTCGGCCTCGAAATCCGGCGAAAGGGTAACGCGCACATCCTGCGCCAGCGACGCGACGTCATAGGCCGAGGCGCCGATCATCGCGTCCTGATGGTCGAGCACGCCGATTCGCTGCGCGCCGGCACGATCTGGCAGCCAGAGAAGGTTCGGCGAGTGATAGTCGCGCAGAAGCCAGCTCTGCTCGCTCTGTCGAAGTCGCGCGTGCAGCGCGGTCCAGATCGCGGCATAGCTTTCTTCCGCTTCGTCGGAGAGTGCGACGCCGGCAAATTCGCGCGCATACCAGCGCGGCATCAGGTCGATCTCGATCAGGAAGGCATCCCGATCGAAAGGCGGGATGTGGTGGCTGTCGCCGCCCGGCAGCGGCAGGACGTCCGGACGTGGCACGGCATGCAGGGCCGCGAGCAGTTCCGCCGCCACACGCCAGCGCTCGGCGTCCGGGACGCCATCGCGGATGATGAAATCATCGCCAAGATCTTCGAGCAGCAGCAGGCCTTGCGGGATGTCGGTCGCCAGCAGCGCCGGCGCCGAGATGCCGGCGGCGCGCAGGCCTTCGTTCATCGCCACGAACGGCGCCACTGTGGTGGCACGGTGTGCGACATCGTCATAGCTGCGGCCGCCCCAGACGGGCGGGCCCGGCAGGCGGTCGCGCGCATCCATCAGCACGGCGCGCAGGCCGTCCGGCCGCGCGATGCGCTCATAGCTGCGGCCCGATGCGTCGCCGGCGAGATGGCGCCGCGTGGCATCTGCAAAGCCCGAGGCATCCAGCCAGGACCGGATCGCGGCCGTACGCGCCAGCCGGTCGGGCCAGGAACCGCCGCCGATGATCTCGGCCCGTCGCCGCTCGCCCTCGATGGAGAGGCGAACGGTCAGCGTGTGCTCCGGCAGCCGGCCGGCCGCGCGCTCGGGCCATTCGATGAGAACCGCGCCGGTTTCGATCGCTTCGTCGAAGCCGATCTCCTCCAGCTCGTCAGGCCCGCCGAGACGGTAAAGGTCGAAATGCGCGATTGCGACGCGGCCGGGATAGGTCTGGACCAGCGTGAAGGTCGGGCTCGGTACCTCCAGCGCGGCGTCGTCGGCAACGGCGCGGATCAGCGCGCGGGCGAGCGTCGTCTTGCCGGCGCCAAGATCCCCTTCGAGGGCGATGACATCGCCCGGTGCAAGCTTCGCCGCCAGATCCTCGGCAAGGCGGATCGTGGCCGCCTCGTCGGCGAGCATGAGGCTGAGAAGCGGCGTGCTCATTCGGCGGCGACGTCGAGCGCTGTCGGGCGGAGCGGCATGCGCACGGTAACGGTCGTGCCGCGGCCGATTTCCGAGGTGATGGAAACGCTGCCACCATGCAGCTCGACGAAGCTCTTGACGATCGCAAGGCCGAGGCCGGCGCCGCCGCGCGCTGCGCCGGAAGCCCGGCTCTCGAAGCGCTGGAACACCGCATCGATGAAATCGGCCGAGATGCCCGGACCCTCATCGGCGACCACGAATTCGACCGCCTCGCTGCTGCGCCGTGCCGTGAGCCGGATCGTCGAGCCCGCGGTCGAGAATCCAACGGCATTGGACAGGAGATTGTAGAGGATCTGGCGGATGCGCTTCTCGTCCGCGACGAAGGAGCCGAGATCGGGCGGAAGGTGCGTGTCGAGCTTCAGCCGCGATTCGCGCAGCCGGTCGCGCACCCCCTCGGTGGCAGCGGCGACGGTTTCGGCGACATTCACCTCGCCGAGATCGAGCGTGATGATGCCGGCATCGACCGTGGCGAGGTCGAGGATGTCGTTGACGATCGCCAGCAGCGAGCCACTCGATGAGAGGATATAGCCGGTATATTCGCGCTGCTTCTCGTTCAAGGGACCGACGGCGATGTCGGCCAGGAGCTGCGTGAAGCCGATGATATTGGTGAGCGGCGAGCGCAGCTCATAGGAGACGTGCTGGATGAAGGCGTTCTTGAGCCCGTCTGCGGCCTCGAGCGCTTCGTTGCGGTCGGTCAGCGCGCGCTCGACCTGCACGCTGTCGGTGACGTCGACGAAGGTGACCATGGTCTGGCCGTTCGGCAGCGGCACGGTCGCATAGTCGATGATGCGGCGATCGCGCCGCTCCATGCGGCCATGCGTCGGCGCGCGGCTCTCGCCGAGCCCCGCCACTTCCGCCGTGAAACGCTTCCATTCCTCCGGCGACGTGCTGAGGGCGCGGCAGGCGCGCTCGATTTCGCCGACATGCGGCCGGCCGGCCAGGAGCTTCGGATCGAGCCGCCAGATCCGGGCGAAAGCGGGGTTGTCGAGGCGGAGCCGCCCGTCCGAGCCGAACACCGCGACACCTTCGGCGAGATGGTCGAGCGTCTCGCCCTGGACCTGGATCAGCGCGTTGTAGCGGCTTTCGAGATCGAGACGCGCGGTGACGTTCTCATAGATCCACGTCATGCCACCCTGCGGATGCGGATTGGCAATGACGCGCAGGGTCTGGCCGTCAGGAAGATGCCACCAGAATTCGCGCGCATCGACCGACTGATAGGCGGCGAAGAGCTCCTTGCGCCAGCTCTTGAAATCGACCTGTTCGGGCAAACGCCGCGCGGCACGCATCCGGTCGAGCACGGCGCTCTCGTCCGGCATCTGGTCGAGGAAAGCGGCATCGAGGCCGAAGAGCTCACGGAAGGCGGCGTTGTAGGAACGCAGGCGATGATCCTGCCCGAACACGGCGACGGCCGTGGCGAGCTGGTCGAGCGTGCGGACATGGAACTCGACCAGTCGCTTCATCTGCGCCTGGACGGATTCGAGCTCGGTGACGTCGGTGGCGATGCCGGCGCTGCCGGTCTCGGACGCAACATCGACGATGTCGAGCATGCGCCGTTCGCCGGCCATCACGACCGGCAGCCGCCGCGCGAAGACCGCTCCCTCGGCGTGGCTGCGGACGATCGCCTGGCGCCCGGCCGTGTCGACGAGTTCGAGGCGCCGGCGGACGACATCGGCGGCGTCCGCAGCTTCGACCGCGTGGACATAGGCCTGGTTGACCCATTCGAGCGCGCCATCACGGTCGCGAATCCAGCACGGCAGCGGCGCGGCCTCGATCAGAGCCCGCATCGCCGCGACGTCGTGTGTCAGACGGCGATGACGCGCGTCGAGCTCGGCCAATGCCAGGCGATCGCCGGAAAGATCGCGGAAGCGCGCGACGGCGCGGCCGGCGGTCGTGCGCCCGGCAACTTCCACGAAGCTGCCATTGGCTGTTTCGATGGCGATGGTGAAGGTCTCGCCCTCGCTGCGCAATCTTTCAAGCGCGAGGTCGAGCCGGCTGGCGCTCGCGCCGGTCAGCCATGTTCCGAAGGCGAGGAAGGCGGCGCGGTCGTCGGGCGCGCCGGTCGCGCGTGGCAGCCGGCCCATGACGAGCGGCGGCTCTTCGGGCCCGCTCCAGGCGACGAGGCGCTGGTCGTCGGCATTGACGAGCGCCTCGGCGCGGTCGGCGATGGCGCGCAGATCGGCCAAGCGGCCGCGCAGTTCCGCATTGTCGGTATCGGCCCGGTCGCGCGCCCTGAGGAGTACGGCGATGGCGACCAGCGAGAAGGTGAGAACGCCGAAAATGGCGCTGAAGCTGACGATGCGGTCGGGCGCCAGGAAATCGGCTGCTGCGGCCGGGCCGATCGAAAGCGCCAAGAGCGCGAGGGATGAAGCGGTTCGGCGGATGGCGACGGGGGCTCGTCCGGCGCGGCCGGCTCGAATCCATCCCGATATCCTGCGATGCCAAAGCATGCGACAGGCCCTTCCGCCGTCAGAGAACTGGAATGACCCGCTTGCGACGCCGACCAACTCTTCCGGCACCGCGCTCGAATCACCCTCAATGTAACGGTTCGGGGAATCGCGAGGGAAGCCGCTGGCGACGAGAAAAGGGCCATGCGATCGAACATCGCATGGCCCTGGAGTGTCAGCCAGTCATGGTTAACCGCCGGTTAAGGCTGCGGCGCCGATTGGCACCGTCCTCAGTAGCGGTAATGGTCCGGCTTGAACGGGCCGCTTTCGGCGACGCCGATATAGGCCTGCTGCTTTTCGTTCAGCTTGGAGAGCTTCACACCGATCTTGGCCAGATGCAGCGCCGCGACCTTTTCGTCGAGATATTTCGGCAGCGTGTAGACCTTGTTCTCGTACTGGCCGGGCTTGGTCCATAGTTCGATCTGGGCCAGCGTCTGGTTGGTGAACGAGGCCGACATCACGAAGCTCGGATGGCCCATGGCATTGCCGAGATTGACGAGGCGCCCCTCGGACAGAAGGATGACGCGCTTGCCGTCGGGCAGTTCGATCTCGTCGACCTGCGGCTTGACGTTGTGCCACTTGTAGTTGCGCAGCGCGCCGACCTGAATCTCGCTGTCGAAATGGCCGATATTGCAGACGATGGCGCGGTGCTTCATCGCGCGGACATGCTCGATCGTGATCACGTCGACATTGCCGGTCGCGGTGACGAAGATGTCGGCCTTCGGAGCCGCCTCTTCCATCGTGACGACTTCATAGCCTTCCATCGCCGCCTGCAGCGCGCAGATCGGATCGACTTCCGAGACCATGACGCGGCAGCCAGCCTGGCGCAGCGAGGCCGCCGAGCCCTTGCCGACATCGCCGAAGCCGGCAACCATGGCGACCTTGCCCGACATCATCACGTCGGTGCCGCGGCGGATGCCATCCACAAGCGACTCGCGGCAGCCATAGAGGTTGTCGAACTTCGACTTGGTGACCGAGTCGTTCACATTGATCGCCGGGAAGAGCAGCGTGCCCTTTTTCTGCATCTCGTAGAGACGATGGACGCCGGTGGTGGTTTCCTCGGTGACGCCGCGGATCGCCTTGGCGAGGCTCGTATACCAGCCGGGCTTGTGCTTGAGGCGCCGCTTGATGGCGGCGAAGAAGACTTCCTCTTCCTCGTTGCCGGGCGTGTCGAGGAAGGCGGTGTCGCCGGCCTCGGCGCGCGCGCCAAGATGGACGAGCGCCGTCGCGTCGCCGCCGTCGTCGAGGATCATGTTCGGGGTGCCGCCATCGGCCCATTCGAAGATGCGATGGGTGTATTCCCAGTAGTCCTCGAGGCTCTCGCCCTTGATGGCGAAGACCGGCGTGCCGCCATCGGCGATTGCGGCCGCGGCGTGGTCCTGGGTCGAATAGATGTTGCACGAGGCCCAGCGGACATCGGCGCCGAGCGCCTTCAACGTCTCGATGAGAACGCCGGTCTGGATCGTCATATGCAGCGAGCCGGCGATGCGGGCGCCCTTCAACGGCTGCGACGGACCGAATTCCTCGCGCACGCTCATGAGGCCGGGCATCTCGACCTCGGCCATGTCGAGTTCCTTGCGGCCCCAGTCGGCGAGGCCGATATCCTTGATCGCGTAATCGTGCTGTCCGGCCATGGCGGCAGTGTCTCCGTGTGACGTTCCGTGCCCGCGCTTATAGCGGAGACGGCGTCACCCGGCAATCAGGATATAAAGATATCTTTATGTGACGGCCGGGCCGGTCACTCTTCCTCGCCGAAGCGATCGGCGACGAGGCGGGCGATGGCTTCGAGGGCCGCTGCGGCTTCCGGTCCGTCAGCGGTGACATGAACAGACGAACCGATGCCGGCGGCCAGCATCATCAGGCCCATGATCGAGGTGCCGCCGACGGTGTTCTGGTCCTTCGAAACCGTGATCGTGGCGTTGAAGCTATCGGCAAGTTGCACGAACTTGGCCGAAGCGCGGGCATGCAGACCGCGGCGGTTCACGATCGCCAGATCGCGGCAATATTCGGCCTTCGTGTCGCTCGCCATGCTCGACGTCTCACTGCCCCGCCAGAACCTGGCTTGCGACATTGATATATTTGCGGCCGGCTTCCTGCGCACCCTGGATCGCAAGGGCGAGCGGCTTCTCGACGCGGACGCTGGCAAGCTTCACCAGCATCGGCAGGTTGACGCCGGCGATGACCTCGATCCGGCCCGCTTCCATCACGGAAATGGCGAGGTTCGACGGGGTGCCGCCAAACATGTCGGTCAGCAGGATGACGCCGCTGCCGTCGTCGACGCTCTGGACGGCATCGACGATGTCCTGGCGGCGACGCTCCATATCGTCTTCCGGGCCGATCGCGATCGTCTCGATCTGGCTCTGGCGTCCGACGACATGTTCGAGAGCGGCGCGGAACTCTATGGCGAGTTGGCCGTGGGTGACGAGGACGAGCCCGATCATGCCCTTGGTTACCTGTTGTTCTTGTTGCCGGCCCGCGCGGCCGCTCATTCTCTGTCGGACGGGAAAGTCTGCCCCGGCCAGGGGCCCCTTCCCGGCGGCTCCGCATCTTGACCGAACGATTCCGCAACGCAAGAAAAAAGCTCACGCCTCATTGACCGCCTTCACGTTTCGTTGACCATGGCGAGCCCGGCCATAAGCGCCGCCCGGACGCGGATCCAGCCATCACCCTGGCCGATCGGCAGGGCAAGCCGCGGCAATGTCACCTCACCCAACCGGGCCGTTCGCTCGCTCTCGGCGGGCATCCGGGCGATCTCGTCGCCCGGCCGGAGATCGACCACAAGCCCGATCTTCTGCGGTGCAACATAGGGCAACCGGACAAGACCATATCCCCGCATCTCGATCAGCCCGGCCAGCTGTTCCGGCGGCGCCGCCTCAATGTCTCCGCCGATGCCGGTCAGGATGACGCGGTCGTCGGCAACGAGCCGATTGCTCGCAGGATCGGCCATGATCAGCGCGAGCACGAGCGACGACTTGCCGCTGCCTGAATCGCCGCGCACGAGGACGCCGATGCCGTCGACCAGCGCCGCGCTGGCATGGATGGTCGGTGTCGCGGCACCGCTCATCCGGCAACGCCGGGCAGGCGCACCGTGAAGCGCGCGCCGAGCACGACCGGCTCCTCGTCGCGGTTCGCCTTCGACTTCACGCGATTTTCCGCCCAGATCCGGCCGCGATGCGCCTCGACGATCTGCTTCGAGATCGAGAGGCCGAGCCCGGAATTCTGTCCGAAAGCCTCCTGCTCGGGCCGGTCGGTATAGAATCGCTCGAAGATGCGCTCCACCTGTTCGGCCCGTATGCCCGGTCCATCATCCTCGACGATGACATCGACGGCGGATCCGTTGCGGCGGACCATTACATGCACGACGCCGTCCTTCGGACTGAAGGAGCGGGCATTTTCTATGAGATTGGTGAAAACCTGGCCGAGGCGGCTGTCATGGCCGATGACGACATAGGCGTCGTCCTGGTCATTCTTGGCGACGTCGAGCACGATCGACGGCCCGTCGGGTGCCGCGATCTCGCGCGAGATCGACACCACGGCATCGACGATGCGCGCGACATCGATCGGCACTGCGTCCTGGCGCGCCAGTTCGGCGTCGAGGCGCGAGGCGTCGGAAATATCGCTGATCAGCCGGTCGAGCCGGCGGACGTCATGCTGGATGATCTCCGTCAGGCGAGCCTTCGCCTTCGCCGTCTTGGCGAGCGGCAGGGTCTCGACGGCGCTCCTGAGCGAGGTGAGCGGGTTCTTCAATTCATGGCTGACATCGGCGGCAAAGCTCTCGATCGCCTCGATGCGATTGTAGAGCGAGGCCGTCATGTCACGCAGCGCCTGCGAGAGATGGCCGATCTCGTCGCGGCGCGAGGAGAAGTCGGGAATCTGCGGCCGCGAGGTGACGCCGCGGCGGACGCGGTCGGCCGCATCGGCGAGGCGGCGCAGCGGCGCGGCGATGGTGCCGGCGAGAAGGATCGACAGCACGACGACGACGGCGGCCGAGACGAGGAACACGCGGACGATCGCCATGCGCTCGGCATGCACGATCTGGTCGATGTCGCCGCCCTGCGTCGAGAGCAGCAGGACACCGAGCACCGAGCGATAGCGCTGGATCGGCACGGCGACCGAGACGATCAGCTCGCCGCGATCCGTGATGCGCACGATCGAGGACGGACTGCCGTCAAGCGCCGTGGCCACCTCGGGATAACCCTTGCCATTGAGACCGCCGAGCTCGTGATAGATCGGCAGGTCGTCGCGTTGCAGGTGGATCTTGACCCATTCCCAGATGCGGTCGAACAGGGCCGGCTCGTCGTCGGAACCCGGCGGCAGGTCGAGGCGAAGGATCTGGCCGCGCGAATAGAGATGGCGCGAATCGAGCACCGGGATGCCGTCGCGGTCATAGATGCGCGCCCGCGTCCGCGTCGGCGATATCAGGCGCCGCAGCACGGGCGCGACCCGTTCCGGATTGATCGGGAAGTCGAGTCCCTCGATCGAGTTGAGGCCGGGCGTCAGGCTCTCGCCGGCCTGCAGTTCGAGCAGCTTGTCGGGATCGATGGTGAGATTGTTGGTCTCGACCGTGGCGGAGGCGGCGATCGCGCCCGCAATGATCTCGCCCTGCGTCAGAAGGCTTTCAAGGCGCGCATCGATCAGGCCGGCGCGGAACTGGTTGAGATAGAGGATGCCGGAGACGAGGACGATCAGCGCCGCGAGATTGAGGATGACGATGCGGCGCGTCAGGCTGGAGAAGGCGTGCGGCCCGATCGACCGCACGAAGCGCGACAGCAGTCGCCGCCAATGCCGGAGGCGAACCCGGCGCGGCGTGGCGCGCGCCGGCGCCTGCTCCTCGATGATGACGGTCATCTCTCCGTCCGATCCCGCGCGGCGGCGGCCGCGTCAGGCCTCCTTGAAGCGATAGCCGACGCCATACAGCGTCTCGATCATGTCGAAACTGTCGTCGGCCTGCTTGAACTTCTTGCGCAGCCGCTTGATGTGGCTGTCGATGGTGCGGTCGTCGACATAGACCTGGTCGTCATAGGCCGCATCCATCAGTGCATTGCGGCTCTTCACGACGCCAGGCCGCTGCGCCAGCGCGTAGAGGATGAGGAATTCGGTCACGGTCAGCGTCACCGGCTGGCCGTTCCAGGTGCAGGTGTGCCGCTCCTGGTCCATCGACAGGGCGCCGCGATCGAGATTGCGCGCCGCGTCCGGAACCTTGGCGGTCGCCGAGGCTTCGCGCGGCTGGAAGCGCCGCAGCACCGCTTTGACGCGCTCGACCAGAAGGCGCTGCGAGAACGGCTTCTTGATAAAATCGTCGGCGCCCATCTTGAGGCCGAAGAGTTCGTCGATCTCGTCGTCCTTCGATGTCAGGAAGATGACCGGCAGGTCGGTGCGCTGGCGGAGGCGGCGGAGCAGCTCCATCCCGTCCATGCGCGGCATCTTGATGTCGAGGATCGCAAGATCAGGCGCCGTCTGCTGAAAACCGTCCAGCGCCGAAGCGCCGTCGGTATAGGTCTGCACACGGTAGCCTTCCGATTCGAGCGCAATCGACACGGAGGCCAGAATGTTGCGATCGTCATCGACGAGAGCAATCGTCGGCATTGAGGGGCATCTCCCAGAGTTTGGCTCTGTTCCGTGGCGCTGGTTGCGCCTGTGACGCGCGACGTCAAAAACCCGCGACATCTGTCTTAAGGTCGCAGGAATACGCGGAAAATATGGCGCGCAGTGTAGCCGACTTCCAGGGCTGGCGCCATCGTCGCGGCGAGGAGACGACAATCAAAGCTGAATGTGATAGTCCGCTTTGCAGTCCAACTGCCAAAACGGGAGCCTCGATTGTCCGCCCATCCGACTGCCGAACCAAGCTTTGATCCGGTCACCGCCGCCCGCGCCGTGCTGCATGAAGCGCGCACGGCGAGCCTTGCAACGCTCACGAGCGACGGGCATCCGTTCGCAAGCCTTGTCACCTTCGCGACGATGCCCGATCTTGCACCGGTCCTGTGGCTGTCGGATCTCGCCGTGCACAGCCGCAATCTGGCACGCGACAACAGGGCGTCGCTCCTGGTCGTCGCGCCGGGCGGCGAGGGTGGCGATCCGCTGGCCGGCGCGCGCGTCACGCTGAGCGGAACGCTCGCCCGCACCGATGATCCAGCCGCGGCCCGCCGCTTCGGCGCGGTGCACGGCAGCGCCGGCCGGCCCGACTTCGCCGATTTCCACGCCTATCGCATGGATGTCGCCTCGGCCCACCTCGTCGCCGGCTTCGGCCGCATCGTGACGCTTTCGGCTGACGATCTGCGGATCGATCTTGGCGATGCAGAAGGCCTGATTTCCGGCGAAGCCATGATCGTCGATCATATGAACGAGGATCACGCCGACGCGATCGCCCTCTATGCCACCGGGCTGCTCGGCCTGCCGCCGGACGAATGGCGCCTGTCCGGTTGCGATCCTGATGGCGTCGATCTCGTGGCGCCGGGTGCGAAGGCTCGTCTGCCATTCCCAAGCCGCGCCACGTCCGTCGCCGAAGCCGGCGGACATCTGAAGCACTGGGCAAAGCTCGCCCGCGAACGCATGACCGCGACGAAAAACTAGGCATTTGCCCTCCTGCGCGGCTTTTCTTCGAAAGTTTATTTCTTCGGTGGTCTAATTATCTGAAGCGGGCATTTCGCGTTACTTGGTCGCATCGATGTAAATCGATTAAGTCGATCCAAAGCCCTTTGGGTCCGCAGCTTTTACTTGCCTGCCCGAGTAAAGCCGCCCTAGGGTCGGCCGTCGGCGCGTGTCCGCCGACGGCCTGACGCATCCATCGCGTCTGAGCGCGTTCTGGTCGGGCGCTCGTGCCCGCCATTTGAGGAGATTGCCACTGTGAGCGAGACCGGCCTTCGCAACCCTTCCTTCGGTGCCGACGCTTTCGGCTTGAAGTGGCTGTCGGCGCTCTATTGGAACGATGGCGCACCGGCTCTCTATGAACAAGCGCTGCGCCGCGGCGAGGGAATCGTCACCGCGGATGGTGCGCTTTCGGTCGAGACGGGGAGCCATACCGGCCGCTCGCCGCAGGACAAGTTCATTGTCCGCGATGCCCTGACCGAGGATCAGGTCTGGTGGGACAGCAACAAGCCGCTGTCGCAGGCGCATTTCGATCGCCTGCATGAGGACATGCTGGCCCACGCCGCCAATCGGGAATTGTTCGCGCAGGATCTCCATGCCGGTGCCGATCCTTCCGAGCAGGTCAATGTCCGGGTCTTCACCGAGAAGGCCTGGCACTCGCTGTTCATCCGCAATCTCCTGATCAGGCCCGAGGCGAAGGCGCTGCAAGGTTTCGTGCCAAAACTGACGATCCTGGACATGCCGAGCTTCAAGGCGAGCCCGGAGCGCCATGGCGCCCGGACCGAGACGATGATCGCCTGCGACTTTTCACGCGGCATCGTGCTCATCGCCGGGACGTCCTATGCCGGCGAGATGAAGAAGGCGGTGTTCACCTATCTGAACTTCACCTTGCCGGCCAAGGGCGTCATGCCCATGCATTGCTCGGCCAATGTTGGTCCCGAGGGCGATACGGCGGTGTTCTTCGGCCTTTCAGGCACCGGCAAGACCACGCTCTCCGCCGATCCGGGCCGCACGCTGATCGGCGACGACGAGCATGGCTGGGGCGCGAGCGGCATCTTCAATTTCGAAGGCGGCTGCTACGCCAAGACGATCAAGCTCTCGGCCGAGGCCGAGCCGGAGATCTTCTCGACCACCAAGCGCTTCGGCACCGTGCTGGAGAACGTCGCCATCGATCCGGTGACACGGTTGCCGGATTTCGACGATGCGTCGAAGACCGAGAATACCCGCGCCGCCTATCCGCTCGAGTTCATCTCGAATGCGAGCGCGACCGGCTGCGCCGGCCATCCAAAGGCCATCGTCATGCTGACGGCCGACGCCTTCGGCGTCATGCCGCCGATCGCGCGGCTGACCCCGGCGCAGGCGATGTATCACTTCCTCTCCGGCTACACCGCCAAGGTCGCCGGCACGGAAAAGGGCGTCACCGAGCCGCAGGCGACGTTCTCGACCTGCTTTGGCGCCCCCTTCATGCCGCGCCATCCGGCTGAATATGGCAACCTGCTGCGCCATCTGATCGCGGAACACGGCGTCACCTGCTGGCTGGTCAATACCGGCTGGACCGGCGGCGCCTATGGCACCGGCCGCCGCATGCCGATCAAGGCGACCCGCACGCTGCTGACCGCCGCTCTCGATGGTTCGCTGGAGGATGCGCGCTTCTACACCGACCGCAATTTCGGCTTCCAGGTTCCGACCGACGTCGCCGGCGTCGAGCCGCATCTGCTGCACCCGCGCAAGACCTGGCAGGACAAGGCCGGCTACGACGCGCAGGCTGCCAAGCTGGTCGGCATGTTCGTAAAGAACTTCGCGAAGTTCGAAAGCCACGTCGAAAAGGACGTGGTGGATGCGGCGCCCGGCATGGTGGCGTAGCGGGGGCACGGGCGGGGGCGAAGGCGAAGGCGAAGGTCCTCCGCAATTCACCGCCAACAAAAAAAGCCCGGCGATCGCTCGCCGGGCTTCGTCATTCCGAGGCTGAGCCAGCCGATTACTCGGCGACGGGCTCGGCCTTCTCTTCCTTGATTTCCTGGCCGGTCGTCTGGTCGACGACCTTCATCGACAGGCGGACCTTGCCGCGCTCGTCGAAGCCGAGCAGCTTGACCCAGACCTTGTCGCCTTCCTTGACAACGTCCTGCGTCTTGGCGACGCGCTGGTTGGAAAGCTGCGAGATGTGGACGAGGCCGTCGCGGGCGCCGAAAAAGTTGACGAAGGCGCCGAAATCGACGGCCTTCACAACGGTGCCCTGATAGATCGCGTTCACTTCCGGCTCAGCGGCGATGCCCTTGATCCAGTTGAGCGCGGCCGTGATCGCCTTGGCGTCGGTCGAGGCGACCTTGACGGTGCCGTCGTCCGAGATGTCGATCTTGGCGCCGGTCTTCTCGACGATCTCGCGGATCACCTTGCCGCCAGACCCGATCACTTCGCGGATCTTGTCGGTCGGAATCTGGATCACTTCGATGCGCGGGGCATGCTCGCCGAGCGACGGGCGGGCGCTGGTCAGCGCCTTGGCCATCTCGTCGAGGATATGCGCACGGCCGCCCTTGGCCTGGTCGAGGGCGACCTTCATGATCTCCTCGGTGATGCCGGCGATCTTGATGTCCATCTGCAGCGAGGTCACGCCTTCGGCGGTACCGGCCACCTTGAAGTCCATGTCGCCGAGATGATCCTCGTCGCCGAGGATGTCGGAGAGCACCGCGAAGCGCTCGCCCTCGAGGATGAGGCCCATGGCGATGCCCGCCACCGGACGCTTCAGCGGAACGCCGGCGTCCATCAGCGAAAGCGAGGTGCCGCACACGGTTGCCATCGACGAGGAACCGTTCGACTCGGTGATCTCCGAGACGACGCGGATCGTGTAGGGGAACTCGTGGTGCTTCGGCAGGATCGGGCGAACGGCGCGCCAGGCGAGCTTGCCATGGCCGATTTCGCGGCGGCCGGGCGAGCCCATGCGGCCGGTCTCGCCGACCGAGTAGGGCGGGAAATTGTAGTGCAGCAGGAAGGTTTCCTTGTAGGTGCCTTCCAGCGCGTCGATGAACTGCTCATCGTCGCCCGTGCCGAGCGTCGCGACCACGAGGGCCTGCGTCTCGCCGCGGGTGAACAGCGCCGAACCATGGGCGCGCGGCAGGATGCCGACCTGCGAAACGATCGGGCGGACCGTCTTCAGGTCGCGGCCGTCGATGCGGCTGCCGGTGTCGAGGATGTTCCAGCGGACGATCTTCGCCTGCAGTTCCTTGAAGACGGCGCCGATCTTCTCCTTGTCGAAGCGCGGCTCCTGCCCTTCCGGGAAGAAGTGGGCCATCACCTTCGCCTTGACGGCGTCGACGGCGGCGTAGCGGTCCTGCTTGACGGTGTTCTTGTAGGCGTCGCGGAGCTCGGCCTCGGCGATGCCGAGCATCTCGGTCTCGATGGCCGAGAGATCCGGTGCCTGGAAGGCGCGGGGCTCCTTGGCGGCCTTCTCGGCCAGCTGGATGATCGCGTCGATGACCGGCTGGAAGCCGGCATGACCGAACATCACGGCGCCGAGCATCGTGTCTTCCGAAAGCTCCTGCGCCTCGGACTCGACCATCAGCACGGCGTCGGTGGTGCCGGCAACGACGAGATCGAGCTTCGAGTCAGCGGCCTGCTCGAGCTGCGGATTGAGCACGAAGGCGCCGTCGATCAGGCCAACGCGCGCGCCGCCGACCGGGCCGAAGAACGGAACGCCGGAGAGCGTCAGCGCCGCCGAAGCGGCGACCATCGCGACGATGTCGGGATCGTTCTCGAGGTCATGGCTGAGGACGGTGGCGACGACCTGCGTCTCGCAGCGGAAGCCTTCCGCGAAGAGCGGGCGGATCGGCCGATCAATGAGACGCGAGGTCAGCGTCTCCTTTTCCGAGGGACGGCCTTCGCGCTTGAAAAAGCCGCCGGGGATCTTGCCGGCTGCGAAGGTCTTTTCCTGATAATTGACCGTCAGGGGGAAGAAATCGATACCGGGCTTCGGCTGCTTGGCGGCGACGACAGTCGCCAGCACGCTGGTCTCACCATAGGTGGCGAGGACGGCGCCGTCGGCCTGGCGGGCAATCTTGCCGGTCTCGAGCACGAGCGGGCGTCCGGCCCATTCGATCTCGACACGTTGAATGTCGAACATGGCAGTTCCTTTCCGCCGCGGATGCGTCGGAGGAGCCATGGACAAGACGGCGGGAGGCTCTCCACGCTGCGCAATAGCACAGCAAAAGCATCCGGCGATCCTGCCATGGCTCGGGCGTACAACCGCGAGCATATCAGCGCGGCGACCCCATGCCGCCGCGCGCTAGTTTGCGTCTTCGGGGGCGGGCGTCAGCCCGACCCGCTCAGCGACGCAGGCCGAGACGCTCGATCAGGCTCTTGTAGCGCTGCTCGTCGATCTTCTTGACATAGTCGAGAAGGCTGCGGCGCTGGCTCACCATCTTGAGCAAACCACGCCGGGAGTGATTGTCCTTGGCATGGCCCTTGAAATGCTCGGTCAGGTTGGCAATCCGCTCCGAAAGAACGGCAACCTGCACTTCCGGCGAACCCGTATCGTTCGGGCTCGTCGCATATTCACTGATCAGTTCCTGCTTGCGAGCAGCGGTGATCGACATCGGGGATCCTTTCGAGAGTGACTGGACCGGGCGACATGCCCGGCCGGATCGGTTCCGGTATGATCCGGAACCCTTGCCTGGATGTGGTCGGCCGGTGCCGGGATGTCGTCCAGCACGGTCGCCGCTCCATAGGGCTTCGCCCTGAAGACCGTTCGACCTTCAGGGCGCGGGCGACATATGCCCGAAGATCGCCGCCAAGACCAGCGGAAAGTTTCGGCGGCGGCCCTACGCCGCCAGCGCCTTCTCGATCTCGGCAACCGTCATGCCCGTCAGATCCTTGGCAATCTCCTGGCGAACCAGCCCGGCTGTCTCTTTGGAGATCGCCTTGCGCAATGTGCCGAGCACCAGGGGCGAGGCGACGATGACGAGCGAGGCGAGGCTGCCGGCCTTGGTATCGGCGTCGAGCCGTTCGGCGATCGACGCGGCGAAGCGCTCCTTGCCGAGCCGGTGCCAGTCCGTCTGCTCCATGCCGCTCTGCGCGTTGGGCGAGCCGCTCGCACCGGTCGCGCTGATGGCCCGGCCGGGCTGATCCGTTCCCTGTTCACGGGTCGGTGGATTGTCGTTCTCGAGCACCGTCTCGATGTCGAGGCGATAGCCGCCGCCTTGCCCGCTATTGCGCAGGAACAGCGCCTTGGCGCCATCGGCGACGAGCACGAGATGCATGGGACGATCGGATTTGATGGTCATTTCGTTCTCCCTTGACGAAGAAGGAACGACCCGCGTCCGGCCGAGGTTCCGCTATTCGCCCACGAAGACGCGCAGCGGCTGGAAGCTGCCCTGTTCGATCGAGCCGATCGCGATGAGGGTGCCGGCCTGCGTCGCGAACACGGTCTCGCCGGCGAGCGGCGCGTCCCGGCCGCGCAGGATGAAGGGTTGGCCATTGCGCAGCCGCGCCGCTTCCATTTCGCCGATGCGGATTTCGCGAAGGTCAGACAGCGCGGTCTCGACCGGCGCCAGCATGGGGTCCACCTGCTCAAAGCCGCCCTCCGCCTGCGCGTCGCGCAGCGCGTCGAGCTTCACCATCGACGCTTCGTCGAAGGGTCCGACGAGGAGGCGACGCAGATTGGCGACATGGCCGCGCGTGCCGAGCAACCGTCCCATGTCGCGCGCCAATGCCCGCACATAGGTGCCCTTGCCGCACTCGGCGGCGAAGACGGCGGTGTTGTCATCCGGCATGTCGACGAGGTCGAGACGATGCACCTCGATCGGGCGCGGCTCCAGTTGAACGTCCTCGCCGTCCCGGGCGAGATCATAGGCGCGCTCGCCATCGATCTTGATCGCCGAGAAGGCCGGCGGTACCTGCATGATCGTGCCGATGAACTGAGGCAGCACCGCTTCGATCGCGGCGCGCGAGGGCCGGAGATCGGACTGCGCGACCACGGCGCCCTCGGCGTCGTCGGTCGTTGTCTCCTCGCCCCAGCGGACAGTGAAGCCATAGATCTTGCGCCCGTCCATCACATAGGGGACGGTCTTGGTCGCTTCGCCGAGGGCGATCGGCAACAGGCCGGTGGCGAGCGGATCAAGCGTGCCCGCATGACCGGCCTTCTGCGCGCCAAAGATCCGCTTCACGACCGAGACGGCTTGCGTCGAGGTCATGCCGAGCGGCTTGTCGAGGATCAGCCAGCCGGAAATCGGCCGGCCCTTCTTCTGGCGCTGGCCCATGATGTCTTTCCTGTTGGCTTGTTAGTCGCGCGTGTCGTCCGGACCGTCCTCGTCCGCATCGGGCGAGGGCGTCACGATATCGTGCCGGACGATCGGATCGGTGCGCAGCAGGGCGTCGATCTTGGATCCCTCTTCAAAAGAGGTATCGACGCGGAAGCGCAGATCCGGCGCAAATTTCATGTTGATGCGATGCGCGACCTCGCCGCGCAGATATTTGCGATGGCGATCGAGCGCGGCCACGACGCCGTCGAGATTCTGGCCGCCGAGCGGCATGACATAGGCTGTCGCGATTTTGAGGTCGGGCGAAAGCCGCACCTCGGGCACGGTCACCACGACGCGTTCAAGATCCGGCTCGCGCAGGTCGCCGCGCGTCAGGATTTCCGCGAGCGCGTGGCGCACCAGTTCGCCGACGCGCAGCTGGCGCTGTCCGGGCGTTCCGATCTTCTTGCCGTTGGCAGCAGTCCTTGCCATGGAAATCCTCCTTCTTGATGCCGGAAAATGGGCATCCGCCGGGTTCGGACCGGCCTCGTCTCATATCGGATGATTGTATTGCGTCCGCATCGTCCACCACGGTGGCGGGCAATGCCAGGCCTTCCCGCGATTGAACGCGGGGCGTCCGAAGGGAGGGCCTTCCCGGTCCCGGAGGAGAGCGGGAAGGCCAATCGCCTGTCAGGTCACAGCGACCGCTTGATCTCTTCGACGCGGTAGCACTCGATGATGTCGCCGGCACGCATGTCTTCGTATCTCTCGAAGGCCATGCCGCATTCCTGGCCCGCCGGCACTTCCTTGACTTCGTCCTTGAAGCGCTTGAGCGTCGAGAGCTTGCCCTCGTGGATGACGACGTTCTCGCGGATGAGGCGAACATTCGCCCCGCGCTCGACCGTGCCGTCCGTGACGCGGCAGCCCGCGACCTTGCCGACCTTGGTGATGTGGAAGATCTCGAGGATCTCCGCATTGCCGAGCATCGTCTCGCGCCGCTCGGGCGTGAGAAGGCCGGACATCGCCTGCTTCACGTCGTCGACGAGATCGTAGATCACGTTGTAGTAGCGGATCTCGATGCCGTCGCGCTCCGAGACGTCGCGGGCCTGCTTGTTGGCACGCACGTTGAAGCCAATGATCGCGGCATTCGAGGCCGCGGCCAGCGTGACGTCGGACTCGGTGATGCCGCCGACGCCGGAATGGATGATCCGGGCCACGACTTCCGAGGTGCCGAGGGCATCCAGCGCGCCGATGATGGCCTCGACCGAGCCCTGCACGTCACCCTTGATGACGAGCGGGAACTCCTTGAGGCCGGCGCTCTGGCGCTGGCTCATCATTTCGGCGAGCGAGCCGCGCGCCGTCGTCTGGCGGGCAACGGACTTCTCGCGCTTCTGACGGGCGCGGTAATCGGCGATCTCGCGGGCACGGGCCTCGCTCTCGACCACGGCGAAGCGGTCGCCCGCCTCGGGTGCGGCCTGGAAGCCGAGAACCTCGACCGGCATCGAAGGCGGCGCCTCCGAAACCGTCTGGCCCTGATCGTTGATCAGCGCGCGCACACGTCCCCATTCGGAGCCGGCCACGATGATATCGCCGGGATGCAGCGTTCCGCCCTGGACGAGCACGGTCGCAACCGGGCCACGGCCGCGATCGAGCTTCGCCTCGATGACGACGCCGTCGGCGACGCGCCGCGGATCGGCCTTGAGATCGAGCACTTCCGACTGCAGCAGGATGGTCTCCAGCAGCTTGTCGAGATTGGCACCGGTCTTCGCCGAAACTTCGACGTCCAGCGTCTCGCCGCCCATCGATTCGACGAACACTTCGTGCTGAAGCAACTCGGTGCGAACGCGCGTCGGATCGGCGTCGGGCTTGTCCATCTTGTTGATGGCGACGATCACCGGAACCTTGGCGGCGCGGGCGTGATTGATGGCCTCGATCGTCTGCGGCATGACGCCGTCATCCGCCGCCACCACCAGAACCACGATATCGGTCGCACGGGCACCACGCTGACGCATCGCGGTGAACGCGGCGTGGCCAGGCGTATCGATGAAGGTGATCTTCTGGCCGTTCTGCTCGACCTGGTAGGCGCCGATATGCTGGGTGATGCCGCCCGACTCGCCGGAAACGACGTTGGTCTTGCGGATCGCGTCCAGCAGCGAGGTCTTGCCGTGGTCGACATGGCCCATGATCGTGACGACGGGCGGGCGCGAAATCTGCTCGGCCTCGGCATCCTGCCGGTCGAACAAGCCCTCCTCGACGTCCGATTCGGCAACGCGCCGCACCGTGTGGCCCATGTCCTCGGCGATCAGTTGCGCCATATCGGCGTCGATCACGTCGGTGGCCTTGAGGAGCTGGCCCTGCTTCATCAGGAACTTGATGACGTCGACGGCGCGCTCCGCCATGCGGTTGGCGAGATCGCCGATGCTGATCGTCTCGGGAAGGATCACTTCACGCGAGATCTTCTCGCGCGGACCCTGCGCCATGAGACGAGCACGTTCGCGCTCGCGGCGGCGGCGGACCGATGCCAGCGAACGCTCGCGCTCGGAATCGTCGAGCGCGTTCGACAGCGTGAGGCGGCCACGCGGCTTGGCATCTTCCTTCTTGACCGGCTTCGGGTCGATCGTCTTCGGACGCTTGGCCGTCGAGGGACGCAGGCCGCCGGAGCGACCCTCTTCCTCGTCGGCGCGCGCGGGAGTGCGGGCAGCACCCGGAGCCGCCGTACGGGCCGCCGGCTTCTCGGAAGCGCCGGGCGCGCGTTCACCAGCCGGGACGGCCGGCGCGCGCGGCGCCTCGTCGCCAAGGCGGCGGCGGGCGGCTTCCTCGGCGCGTTCCTTCACGGCCGCTTCTGCGGCCTTGCGGATATCTTCCTCGGCCTGGCGCTTGGCGGCTTCCTCACGCTCCTTGGCGAGGCGAGCCTCCTCGATGACGCGACGCTTCGCATCTTCCTCGGCCTGACGGCGCTCTTCCGCATCGCGGACGCGGGCATCGGCCAAGGCGCGGGCGCGGGCGTCGAGCTCGTCGGACGAGAGCTGGCGCAGGACCATACCGGAGCGCTGCGGCTGGGACCGCGACGGCTGCGACGGCGCGGCGGGCGTCGGCCTCGCTTGCGTGTTGGATTGAATGGTGCGCGTCTGCGACACCGGCGGTGCAGCCGGGCGCGGCGGTGCGGCCGGGCTGGCGGCAACCGGCGCGGGGGCCGGCTCGCTCTTGCCCGGGATCAGCACGCGCTTCTTCTTCTCCACGACGACGGTATTGGTGCGCCCGTGTGAGAAACTCTGCCTGACGGTGCCGCGCTCGAGGTCACGGCCCTTAAGGCTCAGCGTCTTCTTCGCGCCGCCAACATCCTTGTCGCCGCTATTGCTCGTATCGTTCATTCGGTCTTCTGTCCTGCGGGTCTAGCGCCCTTTCACGGCGCGGTCTTCTCGGGCACTTCCGGCGGTTCGATCTCGCGGCCGTCGTCGCCAATGCCAACGGGCCCGTCTTCCCCCAGAAAACGGGCGAGCGCGGCGACACGCTCAATAACATTCTCGCTCGCCCGGCCCGCGAGCAGTGCAGCATGTATCACATTTGACCGGCCCAATGCCAAATCCAATTGTTCGGATCGGAAGATACGAATAACGGGAACTGCATCGGTGCGTCCGAAGCGGCGCTTCAGCGCCGCCGCGATCTTCGTCCGGCCGTCATCGGCCGCCTCATTTGCCTGCACGATCGCAGCAAGCTGCTCCCGCGCGATCGCTGTCTCGACCTTGGTGAAGCCGGTGACGACTTCGCCCGCCTTCCGCGCGAAGGACAGCGCCTGCACGGCACCATCCTCGAGCAGCAGGCCGACGCGGCCGGCCAGACCGGGCTCGACCGTGACAGCGGTCTTGAACCCTTTGGCGAACAGCCGCTTCTTTTCGGCCGCCGCCACCATTTCCTTGCGCGCCGTCACCCAGACGCCGCGACCCGGCAAGCGCCGGCGCAAATCGGGAACCACCCGGCCCTCGGGATCGAGGACGAAGCGGATCAACTGATCGGACGGCATCGCCAGCCGCGAAACAACGCAGCTGCGGACTGTCGGCTCGCTACGGCGCGGCATGATGATCTAACCGCGACCCGAGCTTCGCTCAGGCCTCGGTCTCCTCGACACCTGCCGCCTCGGCTTCGCTCGCGGCGGACGCCTCGATTTCTGCCTCGGCTTCGTCTTCCGTGATCCAGCCCGCTTTGACGCGCGCCGTCATGATCATGCGCTCCGCATCGCCGCGCGTCAGTCCGAACTTGTCGAGCAAGCCGCCATGGCGCTTGGTCTCGCCTTCGTTGCGCTCGGCCCAGCCGACGAGATCGTCCGGCACGTAACCGGCAAAATCTTCCATCGTCTTGATGCCGTCCCTGCCCAGCGCGACCAGCATCGAGCTGGTCATGCCGGCAAGTTCCTTCAATTCGTCGGCGACGCCGAGCACCTTGCGCTCTTCGTCATGCTCGGCCTCGATCCTGTCGAGATAGTCGCGCGCGCGCTGCTGCAGCTCGGCGGCCGTCTCTTCGTCGAAGCCCTCGATCGAAGCCAGTTCGTCCTGTTCGACGAAGGCGATTTCCTCAAGCGAGGCGAAACCTTCGGAAGCCAGCAACTGGCCGACAACCTCGTCGGCGTCCAGCGCAGTGTTGAACAGGGTCGAACGCTCCTGGAATTCCTTCTGGCGACGCTCGGACTCTTCCTGCTCCGTGAGGATGTCGATGTCCCAGCCCGTCAACTGCGAGGCGAGGCGGACATTCTGTCCGCGACGGCCGATCGCAAGAGACAATTGGTCATCGGGGACCACGACTTCAATACGCTCGGCCTCTTCGTCGAGCACAACCTTGGCGACTTCGGCCGGCTGCAGCGCATTGACGATGAAGGTTGCCGGGTCGGCAGACCACGGAATGATGTCGATCTTCTCGCCCTGCAGCTCGTTCACCACCGCCTGGACGCGGCTGCCGCGCATGCCGACGCAGGCGCCGACCGGGTCGATCGACGAATCGCGCGAAATGACGGCGAGCTTGGCGCGGGAGCCCGGATCGCGGGCCACCGACTTCACCTCGATGATGCCATCATAGATTTCCGGCACTTCCTGGGCGAACAGCTTCGCCATGAACTGCGGATGCGTGCGCGACAGGAAGATCTGCGGTCCGCGCTGCTCGCGGCGAACGTCATAAACATAGGAACGAATCCGGTCGCCATAACGGAACGTCTCGCGCGGGATCAGCTCGTCGCGACGAACGATGCCCTCGCCACGGCCGAGATCGACGATGACATTGCCGTATTCGACGCGCTTGACGGAGCCGTTGACGATCTCGCCGATGCGGTCCTTGTATTCGTCGAACTGCCGGTCGCGCTCGGCCTCGCGCACCTTCTGCACGATGACCTGCTTCGCCGACTGCGCCGCAATGCGGCCGAAATCCATGGGCGGCAGCGCCTCAGCGATATAGTCGCCGACGCGGGCGGCCGGATTCTGGTCGGTCGCAACCTCAAGCGAGACCTCGACGGCCGGGTTCTCGACGGTTTCGACAACCTGCAGCAGGCGCTGCAGCCGGATCTCGCCGGTCTTCGGGTTGATCTCGGCGCGAACATCCGTCTCGGAGCCATAGCGCGAGCGGGCCGCCTTCTGAATGGCGTCCTCCATCGCGGCAATGACGATCTGCCGGTCGATCACCTTCTCGCGGGCGACCGCATCGGCGATCTGCAAGAGTTCGAGGCGGTTGGCGCTGACTGCCATCGTCCTGTCTCCGTTACTCTTTTGAACGATCCCCGCGCCTTCAGGCGTCGGAGGATTCGTCTGTGATGTCTTCAATGTCGGATCCCTCGCCGCCGGAAAGGGCGGCGTGGTCCCGAAGCGTGTCATCAATCAGCGCGTCGGTGAGGACGAGCTTGGCATCCCCGATCGCGGCGAGCGGTATCTGCACCCGGTCAGGCGCGCCGGCCGGCGCGTCCTCGAGCCGGAGACCGGTCGCCTCGCCTTCGACGCCGAGCAGCGTACCGCGGAAGCGGCGGCGCCCGTCGACCGGCAGGCTGGTCTCGATCTTGGCGATATGGCCGGACCAGCGCTCGAAATCCGAGCGGCGGACAAGCGGGCGGTCGATCCCAGGCGAGGAGACCTCGAGGTGGTAGGCCTCGGTGATCGGATCTTCGACATCGAGGGCCGGCGAGATGTTGCGGCTGATCTGCTCGCAATCGTCGACCGTCATCGTGCCATCAGGCCGTTCGGCCATCACCTGCAGTGTCATGCCGTTGCGGCGCGAGGTCTTGACGCGCACGAGGCGATAACCGAGATCGGCGACGATCGGCTCGATGATGGCGGCGACACGCGCGTCGACGCCGGTCTCGACGACGATGCGGGGTTCGATGGTGGCGGTGGCGGGATCGGCCAAGGCAATCCGTCCGAAGGTTTGATCGGCCGGGCATGCACCAGGCCGTAAAGGAACTCGCACGATCGGCCAAGAAGTCTTGCGAGCGGGCCCCGGGGGTCCACTCTCCAACGAACCGATCGTTTGAGATGAATGAAAGGCGTATAGGCCGATAGGCCGGCAATTGCAAGCGGCGTCGCCATGTCAGCTGCCCTGCCGCCGCGATGCTGCGTTGCAGGCGCGCCACCAGTTGGAATTATTTCAACTTCGGCAACGCTCATCAATACATTGCTAAGCAGGATCTTCGCAGTCTCGGCCCGTTCGATCCACGAACCTCTCCGGTGTTGCGTATCATGAAATCCATCGCCCTGCGTTTTGCCGCCTTTCTCATCCTGACGGCGGCGAGCACGTCGCTGCTCGCGCTGCCTTATCTCGTCGGTCCCTGAGGCTTTGCGCCCCGCGCGATGGTGGGTCGGCGGGGTGCATCTCAGTCCGAAGCGGAGGCAATGCGGATCAGCGCGCGCCGCACGCGCGGCCCGGAGTGCATCGATATTCAGGGTTCGCGTCGCGGCATGGATCTCCCTTCTGTCATTGCAGGGTCAGGCCCGGCAATGACAGGAGGACGAAAACGGCGTCTTTTCGCCCGGGCTCATGTCGATCCGTCCTAAAGCCGGCGGAAGCTCAGGTAGGTGCCGCGGCGGCCTTCGCGGATCGCTTTCTGTTCATAGCGCGTGCCCGGCCAACCTGGGAATGGCAGCCGCCAGTCGTCGGCGTCCTCTGCCGTCCATTCGAACTGCGGATCGGCCGTGACCGCGATCAGCGTCCAGTCGACATAAGACGGGATGTCTGAGGCGAAGCGGAACAGCCCGCCCGGCTGCAACACGCGGGCGATGCGCTGAAGATTGGCGGCGGAGACGAAGCGACGCTTCCAGTGGCGGCGCTTGTGCCAGGGGTCCGGATAGAGCAGATCGACGACCGAGAGGCTCGCCGGCGGCAGCCAGTCGAGCAGCTCGGCCGCATCACGGTCGAACAGGCGCAGATTGCCCGGCTCTCTCGCGTCGATCGCTGCCGCAGCCTTGGCCATGCCATTGACGAAGGGCTCCGCGCCGATGCGGCCCGTGCCGGGTTCGGTGGCCGCGCGGTGCAGCAGGTGCTCGCCGCCGCCGAAGCCGATCTCGAGCGCAACGTCCGCGACGTCAGCCTCGAACAGACGGCGAAGATCATCGGGCGCCGCAGCGGCCGTGTCGACGCGCAAGGTATCGAGCACGCGCGTCAGCGTATCGGCCTGGGTGGCACGCAGGGCATGGCCCTTGCGGCGGCCATAAAAAGAATCGCGGCGGGATGCCGCGCCGGTTTCGCTCAAAGCAGTTTCAGCAATGTGTCCGAGAGATCGGTCTTCTCCCAGGAGAAGCCGCCATCCTCTTCCGGCGCGCGGCCGAAATGCCCGTAGGAGGAGGTGCGCGCGTAGATCGGGCGGTTCAGCTTCAGGTGCTCGCGGATGCCGCGCGGGGAGAGGTCCATCGCCTTGGACAGCGCGGCCTCGACGGCAGCCTCCGAGACCTTGCCCGTGCCATGCAGGTCGACATAGATCGACAGCGGCTGCGAGACGCCGATGGCGTAGGAGATCTGGATCGTGCAGCGCTCCGCTGCGCCCGAAGCGACAACGTTCTTGGCCAGATAGCGCGCGGCATAAGCCGCCGAGCGATCGACCTTGGTCGGGTCCTTGCCCGAGAACGCACCACCGCCATGCGGCGCCGCGCCGCCATAGGTGTCGACGATGATCTTGCGGCCGGTCAGGCCCGCATCGCCATCGGGGCCGCCGATGACGAACTTGCCGGTGGGATTGACGTGCCAGATGGTCGACGGCGTGATCCAGCCGGCCGGCAGCGCTTCGTCGATATAGGGCTCGACGATCGAGCGGACGTCGTTCGACGAAAGGTTCTCGTCGAGATGCTGCGTCGAGAGCACGATCTGGGTGACTTCGACCGGCTTCCCGTCTTCATAGCGGACGGTGACCTGGCTCTTGGCGTCCGGGCCGAGCGCATGCGTCTCTTTCGAGCGGCGCGCTTCCGACAGGCGCTTCAAAATGCGGTGGGCATAGAAGATCGGCGCTGGCATCAGTTCCGGCGTTTCGGTGCAGGCATAGCCGAACATGATGCCCTGGTCGCCGGCACCCTCGTCCTTGTTGCCCGCAGCGTCGACGCCGACGGCAATGTCGACCGACTGCGCATGCAGGTGCACGTCGATCTCAGCAGTCTCCCAGTGGAAGCCGCCCTGCTCATAGCCGATATCGCGAATGGCCAGACGGGCAACGTGGGCGATCAGATCGCGCGTGATCGTGGCGGGGCCGCGCGTCTCACCGGCGATCACGACGCGGTTGGTGGTCGCGAGCGTCTCGCAGGCGACGCGCAGATGGCTCGGGTCCCAGCCCTGCTCCGGCCCCAGACGGAAGAACGTATCCACCACCTCGTCGGAAATGCGGTCACAGACCTTGTCGGGGTGGCCTTCGGAGACCGACTCGCTGGTAAAGAGATACGACGTCCTCGACACTATTACCCCCGCATTTGTAGAGATGAGCATGCGACCTGCAGAATGCCGGACAAGGTATTATTCGGATCGAGGGGCCGGTCAAGCCGCGACGGTCGCGATTCACCATCGCGGCGGTCTCTTGAAAAAACGTTCTGAAAAAGCCCGTCGCCGGAGGCGATCAGTCCGGAACTTCCTCGCCGGCAACCGCGCGCACCAGATCGACGATCTTGCGGCGAACCTTGGCGTCCTTGATTCGCACAAAGGCACGGTTGAGTTGCAATCCCTCGGCGCTCGACAGGAAATCCGTCACGAATGCAGCGGGCCGTCCTTCATCGAAACCGGCGTCCGCGGGCGTTCCCGGCGCGTCCTCGAAGAAGAACGAGACCGGAACCTGCAGGACAGACGAGATATTCTGGAGACGGCTGGCGCCAATCCTGTTGGTGCCCTTTTCGTATTTCTGAATCTGCTGGAATGTGATTCCGAGACTCTCGCCAAGCTTTTCCTGGCTCATGTTCTGCATCATGCGACGCAGCCGGACTCGTCCGCCCACGTGTACATCGATGGGATTAGGGACTTTCTTATTAACCATCGAAAGCTCTCTTTCCAGAAACAGCGCAGGGCTACGATGGGCTTGGTCTTTGCCATGCCCCCGCAATAGAAGATCCATAATGATTGGACGGTAACATCCCGGCGCCATCCACCCGGCCCACGCCGCCAAAATGGAGTGCAATGCGGAGCGTGTCAATTCCGGGTTTTAGCTGGAGTGAAACCAGCATATGCGGACAACAAGAAGCCGAGGAGGACCGCAACCGCGAAAGGCACATCTCCAAAACGCTCATAGGGCGTCGCCGCGAGCGCCGCGGGAAGCGGCCCGTCAACCACCCCCGTTTTTTCAAGCGTCAGCGCGGCAATAATGCGGCCGTATGGATCGACGATCGCGGAAATTCCAGTATTGGCTGCGCGCGCGAGCGGTAGTCCCTCCTCGACGGCGCGGACGACAGCCTGCTGCAGATGCTGATGCGGGCCCGGTGTATTGCCGAACCAGCCGTCATTGGTGACATTCACCAGCCATTGAGGCCGGAGGCGACGATCCGTCGCGGCCCCGGGGAAGATGATTTCGTAGCAGATCAGCGGCCCAAACGATGGTGCGCCTTCGAGCGGCAGCGTCCGCAGCCGGCGGCCGGCGTCGAAACCGCCCGGCAACGCAACCATTTCGTGCAGGCCAAGGCGCGACAGCAGTCCATCGAAGGGCAGATATTCGCCGAATGGCACCAGATGCACCTTGTCATAGGCATCGCGGATGACGCCGTCGTCGCCGATGACATAGATGCTGTTGAAGACGCGCCCGGCCGCATCCGGGTCCGCGGCCGGCTCGCTCCGCGCGGCGCCGGTGATGAGCGTCGTGCCCTCCGGCAGCATCGCGCCGATGGCCGCCAGCGCGTTTGGCTGGTCGGTCAGGAAGAAGGGCAGCGCCGTCTCCGGCCAGATGAGGATCGAGAAGGGCGATGCGCCATTTTCCGTCACGCCCTGGCTGCTGAGCGAGAGATAGCGCTGCAGCACGGCGCTGTCGCGGCCGGGCGACCACTTTTCGTCCTGCGCCAGCACAGGTTGCACCAGCCGCAGCCTGACCCCCGGCACCATGGCCTCGTCGGAAAGAGCGAGCCGCGCCGCGCCATAGCCGAGATCACCGAGAAAGAGAGCGAGGATCACGAGGAAGGCGATGCGGCGGCCCGCGCCGCCGGTCCGCTCGCCGATCAACAGCACCGGCGCCATGAAGACGAGGAAGGCGAGCAGCGTCATCCCCCACAGCCCGACAAGCGCCGCGCTCTGCATCATCAGCGGCATCGGCATCAGCGTGTAGCCGAAGGCGTTCCACGGAAAGCCGGTGAGAACATGCCCGCGCAGCCATTCGGCCACCGCGAGGGTCGCCGCGAGGAGCACGACGCGCCGCCAGCCTTCTGGCCAGACGATGCGGGCAAGAGCCGTGGCAAGGCCCCAGAACAAGGCGAGGCCGGCCGGCAGCAGCAGCACGGCGAAGGGCATCAGGAAGACGACGCCGGCGCCGGCATCGGCAAGGAAGGCCGCGCCGATCCACCAGAGACCGCCGAGGAAATAGCCGAATCCGAACATCCAGCCGGTCCGGAAGGCCGGTAGGAGCCGCCGCAACGCGCCCGCGCCAGGCGGCGGCGTCGCGCCGTCCAGCAGAAGAACGAGGACCGGCATCGTCAGGAAGAGGATCGGGAACAGCCCGAATGGCGGCAGCGGCAGCGCCGAGAGCGCCCCGGCGCCGACGGCGATCAGCGCGCGCCGCCATCCCCACGAAAGGAGGACGGCATCGGCGAGCGCGGAGAGCCCTGCGCGGCGGGGGCGCGATCTCGAAATGGCATGGCTCGCGAATCAGGGTCGAAGGACGGTGGGAAGCCTCGCGGCACCCCGCCCGAGGGTCAAGCAGCCGCTGCGTTCTCGCGGCTGACCCGCAGCCGTTTCACGCGGCGCTGGTCGGATTCGAGGATCTCGAAGGCAAGGCCATCCGGCAGCGCGATCCGCTCGCCGGCCTGTGGAATCCGCCCGAGCAGCGTGAACACCAGCCCGCCGATCGTATCGACGTCGTCATGACCGTCACCAAGCCCGAGTTCCATGCCGAGCGCGGCCTCGAGATCCTCCAGATCGGCGCGCGCGTCGGCAAGGAAGGTGCCGTCCGGCTCGGGCGTGATCAGCGGTGCCTCGTCCTCGTCATGCTCGTCCTCGATCTCGCCGAACACGATTTCGACCACGTCCTCGAGCGAGACCAGCCCGTCGGTGCCGCCATATTCGTCGATAACGACGGCCATCTGCACATGGCTTGCCTGCATGGTGGAGAGCAGGGTCGCCGCCGGCATGGAGGGCGGGACGAACAGAACGCTGCGGATGATCTCGGTATCGGCGAGCTTCAGCGACAGGTCGACCTTGGTGAAGTCGATGTCGCCATTGGCCATCGCCGCGCCAGTAATGAGGTCCATCAGGTCCTTGATATGGACCATGCCGACCGGATCATCGAGCGATTCGCGATAGGCCGGCATGCGGGAATGGCCGGATTCGCGGAAGGCGCCGATGACGGCGCCGAGCGTCATGTCGACGTCGAGGGCAAGGATATCGGCGCGCGGCACCATCACGTCGTCGACGCGGACGTCGCGCAGCCGGAGGATGTTGCGCAGCATCAGCCGCTCTTCGGCGGTGAAGGCGGTCGTGGCCCCGTCGCCTTCGAGCGCCTCCTCCATCTCCTCACGGAGCGAGCCGCTCGGCTTGAAGCCGACGGCGTGGCGCAGCCGGTCGAACCAGCTTTCCGATGGTTTCTCCCCCTCGCGCGAGTCCGGCGCGAAGGCGGAGATACTTGGAGGTTCCTGGGCGTTTTCGGCGCCCGTGCCGGGCGTGTCTGTGTCAGTCATCGGTCCAGATGTCAGTGTGAGGCGCGCTGCCCGGATACTCAAAGGGCGCGCTCGGCATAGGGGTCGGCAATTCCGAGCCTGCCGAGAATGGCCGTTTCCAGCGCTTCCATGCGTTCGGCTTCCACGTCCTCTATGTGATCATGCCCGAACAAGTGAAGCAAGCCATGGACGAGAAGATGGGTGAGGTGGTCGTCAAATGAAATCCCCTCCGCCTCGGCCTCGCTGGCGACCGTCTCCGAGGCGACGACAATATCGCCGAGCAGCGGGCCGAACCGGCCGCGTCCGGGCGGGCTGCCTGGGAAGGACAGCACGTTGGTCGCCTTGTCCTTCTGCCGCCAGGCGTCGTTCAGCTCCCGGATATGGGCATCGTCGGTGAAGACGACCGAGAGCTCCGAGCCTTCGATGGCGTCGAGCCGGCCTTCCGAGAAACTCGCCTCGACAGCGCGGGCGAGCAGCGCAGCGAGGACATCCTCGGCCGGCCATGACCCGGCCTCGACCATGAGGTCGATCGCGATCGGCCGGATGGATGGGCTCCGCGTTTGCGGGGAGGCCTTCACGGACCGCTCCCGTGACGCGGCGGACGCGGCAATTGCTGGGCCGTCTTCGGCGCGCTGTCATAGGCCCGCACGATCCGCCCGACCAGCGGATGGCGCACGACATCGACATCGGTGAAGCGGATCTGCACGATCCCCTGCACGTCGCGGAGCAGGTCGGCCGCCTCCGCAAGTCCGGAGACCTGGCCGGCCGGAAGGTCGACCTGGGTCGGATCGCCGGTAATGATCATGCGCGAGCCCTCGCCGAGGCGGGTCAGGAACATTTTCATCTGCATCGACGTGGTGTTCTGGGCCTCGTCGAGGATGACGACGGCATTCGCCAAGGTGCGGCCTCGCATGAAGGCGAGCGGCGCCACCTCGATCATGCCCGAGGTCAGTCCCCGCTCGACCTTGTCGGGCGGCATCATGTCGTAAAGCGCATCATAGAGCGGGCGGAGATAGGGGTCGACCTTCTCCTTCATGTCGCCGGGCAGGAAGCCGAGCCGCTCGCCGGCCTCGACCGCGGGCCGCGACAGGATCAGCCGCGAGACATCGCCGCGCTCGATCAGCGCCGCGGCATAGGCGACGGCGAGATAGGTCTTGCCGGTACCCGCCGGGCCGATGCCGAACACCATCTCGGCGCGGTCCATCGCGCGGATATAGGCGTCCTGCGCCGGATTGCGGGCCATGACCGTGCGGCGGCGCGTCGAGATCTGTGCCATCGCCAGCCGACCTTTCGGCTCGAGGCTCGGCAGGGTCAGCTGTTCGTCGGCGGTCTCGGCCATGCGGACGGCGCCCTCGACATCGGCCGGGCCGATCTCGTGGCCCTGCTGCAGGCGCAGATAGAGCAGATCCAGTGCCAACCGCGCCTGCGCGCAGGCTTCCGGCCTGCCGCGGATCGTCAACTGGTTGCCGCGGGCGACCGCCTCGATGCCGAGGCGCTTCTCGAGGATGGCGAGGTTCTGATCGAACTGGCCGAACAATTCGCTTGCCAGACGGTTGTCGTCGAAACCAACGACGACATGGGCGAGATCGGAGGCGTGCGACATTTCCGAAACCCGCCCGGCGGGCGGACCCCCCGGCGTTGTCGAGCGTGCACTCAAGGGGCGGTCTCCGCTGCTGTTGCGTTGCCTGCCATCAGCGCTTCCGGGCGCGGCGGCGCGCCGGCCAGGCTGCCGAAGAGGGAATTGGTACCGAGCCCATCGATCGCGACACGGCCGATCGTGCCGATCCGCTCCGGGCCAGCCTCGACCGCCACGGCCTGCAGATAAGGCGTGCGACCCATGATCTGACCGGCCATGCGGCCGGGCTTCTCGAAGAGAACATCCACCACGCGGCCGACGGCCAGGCGGTTGAACGCGGTCTGCTGCGCCGCGACCAGCGCCTGCAGCCGCTGCAGCCGCTCCGACATGACGGCCTCCTCGACCATGTCGTCGCGCAGCGCTGCCGGGGTGCCGGGGCGGGGGCTGTATTTGAACGAATAGGCCGCGGCATAGCCGACCGTCTCGATCAGCCGCATCGTCGCCTCGAACTCCGCATCGCTCTCGCCCGGGAAGCCGACGATGAAATCGGACGAGAGCGCGATATCGGGCCGCGCCGCGCGGATACGGTCGATGAGACGGAGATAGTCGTCTGCGCCATGCTTGCGGTTCATCGCTGCGAGAATGCGATCGGCGCCCGATTGCACCGGCAGATGCAGATAGGGCATCAGCGCCGGGAGGTCGCGATGAGCGGCAATCAGCGCCTCGTCCATGTCACGCGGATGACTGGTCGTGTAGCGAAGGCGATCGAGTCCTGGAATCTCGGCAAGGCGATAGAGCAGTTCGCCAAGGCCCCATGAGCGGCCATCAGTGCCATCGCCATGCCAGGCATTGACGTTCTGCCCGAGCAGCGTCAGCTCGCGCACGCCGGCATCCGCCAGCCGCCGCGCTTCCTCGATGATCGCGCCGGCCGGGCGCGAGACCTCGGCGCCGCGTGTATACGGAACCACGCAGAAGGTGCAGAACTTGTCGCAGCCTTCCTGGATGGTCAGGAAGGCGGTGACGCCGCGGGCGCGGGTCTGGGCCTTGGTCGCGGCCGGCAGGGCGTCGAATTTCTCGGCGATCGCGAATTCTGTTTCGATCGCGCGGCGCCCGGCGGCGACGTCCTTCAGCAGGCGTGGCAGATGCTGGTAGGACTGCGGGCCGACGACGAGATCGACGACCGGCGCGCGGCGGGCGATCTCGGCCCCTTCGGCCTGCGCCACGCAGCCCGTGACGCCCACCATGACCTGGCGTCCGGCGCGCGCCGCCTCTTCCTTCATCACGCGGATGCGGCCGAGCTCGGAATAGACCTTCTCAGCCGCCTTTTCGCGAATATGGCAAGTGTTGAGCAGGACGAGATCGGCCTCCTCGACTTTTTGCGTCGGCGCATAGCCGTCAGCCGCCAGCGCGTCCGTCATCCTCTCGGAATCGTAGACGTTCATCTGGCAGCCATAGGTCTTGACGAAGACGCGCTTCTTTTCTTCTGCTGCGGCCATTGATCCCGCGGGGGGCTTGCGGCAGCGCCGGCATCAGGCCGTGCCGCCGCGCGGTTTGGAATCCCTTCCTAGCCTCTTTCGGCGGCGCTGAGAAGCGCGGCCGGACCAAGCTCAAGCCGCCGTTGCCGCCTTGCCACGCGCCGCGCGGATCCGGCGAACCATGATGCGCACCTCGCGCTCGGCCGCGGCGGTTGCCTCCTTGCGGTCGCCGCCGGGGCTGAAGACGATCGGCGCTCCGAAGGCGACGACCGCATCGATCGCGCCGACGCGCACGAGATTGGAAAGATGGGGCGCGAGATCCATGTCGCCATGCCAGGCGACGTCGGCCGTGCGGAGCCGGCCGATCGGCAGCCCGTGAAGCCCGACATAGACCAGCGCCACCGGCTGGATGGTGATGGAGCCTGATACGCCGTCGCCGTCTTTATCTTCGGCCGCGGCGCTCGCCTTGGCAGCGGCGCCGACCAGCGCGCTGCGGAACGGCAGCACCGAGACGCCGTCTCCGGTCGTGCCCTCGGCGAACAGCACCAGCGCGTCGCCACCGGCCAGCCGCGCCGCGATCGCCTCGCCGGCCTCCGAGGTTGCCGTGCGGCGGGCCCGGTCGATGAAGACGCTGCGCTGAAGGCGGGCGAGACGCCGCACCACCGGCCATTCCGAGACTTCGCGCTTCGCGATGAACGACATCGGCATCAGGCTGCCGAGCGTCACGATATCTAGCCAGGAGACGTGGTTGGAAACGAGCAGCAGGGGGCGGGCCGTGGACGGCGCCCCCTCGACGCGGACCTTGAGTCCCAGCATCGCCGCGGCGATGCGCTGCCACAGCATCGGGAGGATGCCGGCATGGCGCGGCGAGAACGCCATTGCGGCAAGCTGGAACGGCAGGAAGAGGAGCGTCGTCAGGGCGAGGACGAGCACCAGCACCACGAGCCGCCCCGAGATTTTCAAGATGACGATGCTTTCACGAGCGGGACTTGTCCTTCGCATCGATCGGGACGGCATAGAGTTCCAGCCGATGATCGACCAGCCGGTAGCCGAGCCGCTGGGCGATCACCTCCTGCAGCGCTTCGATATCCTCGCTGCGGAATTCGATCACCGCGCCCGAGCGCAAGTCTATCAGATGATCGTGATGTTCCTCAGACACCGTTTCATAGCGGCTGCGGCCGTCGCGAAAGTCGTGCCGCTCGATGATTCCGGCATCTTCGAACAGCTTCACCGTGCGATAGACGGTCGAGATCGAGATGCGCGGATCGATGGCCGAGGCGCGGCGATAGACTTCCTCGACATCGGGATGATCGGTGGCAGCGTCGAGCACACGCGCGATGGTGCGCCGCTGGTCCGTCATCCGCATGCCCTTGGCCGCGCATGCCGCTTCGAGCGTCTGGTTCTCATCCGTCACTAGCTGACTCATGCCGCATCCCCCGGACGCCTCAACTGGCCAATCGCCGCTTAGCGAAGTTGCAGGCGCATGACAAGCGCGGTGCCGCCTTGCCCGCCATCGGCATAATAGCCCTTGCGGCGGCCGACTTCACCAAAGCCGAGCCGGCGATAGAGCGCGAGTGCCGGCGGATTGCTCTCGCTGACCTCGAGGAACACTTCGCTCACCCCTTCGGCATAAATGCGGCGCAGCGCCTCGTCGAGCAGCTTGCGGCCATAACCATGGCCACGCCTTGCATGGGCGACCGCGATCGTCAGCACCTCGGCCTCGCCGGCGACGCTCCGCATCATGATGAAGCCGAGCACCCGCCGCGTACCGAGCACCGTCTCGCGGCGCAGCAGCAGGCAGCGGACGGTCCGGTCGGCCAGCAGCTTCTCGATCTCGTCGATGCCCCAGCCGCGGCGAAACCCTTCAGCATGGATCGCGACCATCGCCTCGATGTCGGTTTCACCGCGAACGTCGTCGAACATGAGGCGTGACTGTGGAAACAGCGACATCATCGAATAGATCATCGGCGCGCAATCCTGGCCCCCGCCTGCGGCACGGCGTCCGGCGGCTTGATATACAGTGGCTTCGGTGGATGGTCGGTCGGGTCCAGCACCGCGCCGAGCGTCAGCAGCGTCTCGATCGCGGGAGCCGAATCGAGATGCAGCGGCGTGAATCCCTCCCCGAGCAGCGCGGCACCGGCGCCCGCGACGGCTAAACCGCCGGCGGTCGCGCGGGCCGCGAATTCACTGGCGGGCCGGCTCGATGGGGCTTCGAGAGGCGCGCCATCCGCCGAGAAGAGCTGGCCGAAGGCCTCGCCGCCACGCCCCGGTAGCAATGCGAGGATCGGCCGCCCGTCCGTGGCGAGGCGGCTCGCGCGATAGGCATGGGCGGCGAGCGTCGAGAGGCCGACCACCGGCAGATGGTGGACGAGCGCCAACCCGCGCGCCGCGGCGATGCCAACTCTCAGCCCGGTGAACGATCCCGGTCCGACGGAGACCACGATGCGATCGAGCGCGTCCGGCCGGATGCCGGCCTCCGTGAAGAGCGCAGCGATCTCGCCCATCAGGATTTCGGCATGGCCTCGGCCAATGGTCCGAACGCGCGCTATCGTCCTCTCGCCTGCGACAAGGCCGACGGAGCAGTTCTCAAGCGCGGTGTCGATGGCCATGAGGTTCATCATGCCCGAATAGAGCGGCGGCGCGGCTCTGTCGAGGGCAGCAGCGCCGGCTGCGGTTTGCGCCCGCGTCCGGCCGGTCTATGACAGGGGGCGGACTGGCCGCGAGCCCAGCGCGAAGGAGCAGGACGAAGCGATGAAATCGGCAACGCTGATGCAGGTCGCAGAGCGCGCCGGCGTCTCGACGGCGACGGTTGCCCGCGTGCTCAAGGCGCAGGGCTATGTGTCGGACGACGCCCGCGCGCGGGTCGAGGCGGCCGTGAAGGCGATCGGCTACCGGCCGAATGCCATGGCGCGCAGCCTTCGCCAGCGGCGCAGCTTCACCATCGGCCACATGTTGGACGCCATCATCGTCAATCCGTTCTTCGTCAATGTCGCGCATTGGGCCGAGGAAGAGGCGCTCGATCACGGCTACAAGACGTTCCTCTTCAACCATAACGGCTTGGCCGAGCGCGAACGCATCGGCATCGAGCGCTTCATCGAGCGCCGGGTCGACGCGGTTCTCTTCACCAATGCGGTTTCCACCGACAATGTCCGCCTGCTGAAGGCGGCCGGCATCCCCGCTTTGCAGCTCGAGCGCAGCCGTACCCCAGCCGCGCCGGCGATCCGCGTCGACAATACGGTCGGCGCTCTCCAGGCCATGGCACATCTCGCCGGGCTCGGCCATCGCCGCATCGCCTTCATCGGCGGAGATCCTGAACTGATCGGCCGCGGCGAAACCGCCGGGCCGACCGTCGAGGACGACCGGCTTGCTGCCTATGGCGCCGGCCTCGCCGCGGCAGGGCTCCCCTTCGATTCCGCGCTGCTCCGGCTCGGCAAATATTATTCGCTGAGCGAAAGCGGGTCCGGCAGCGAGGGCTATCACCATACCCGTGCCCTGCTGGCGCTCGCCGACCGGCCGACCGCGATCTTCGCGACATGCGATATCCTCGCCGCCGGCGCGCTGCAGGCCGTCTATGAAGCCGGACTGCGGGTGCCCGACGACATTTCCGTCATTGGCTTTGACGATACGCTCGCCGCCAATCTGACGCCGCAGCTCACCACCGTCGCTCAGCCGATGGAGCAGCTCGGCCGGATCGGTTTCCGCGCCGTTCTCGCCGCCATCGAGACGGGAGCGTGGCCCGAGCAGCCGCTGCTGCCGAGCCACCTCGTGCTGCGCCGCTCGACGGGACCCGCGCCCCTCTGACTGCCGCCGATTACGATTGACCGGCCCGGCCGGCGAATGATATCGCTTGCATATGTCATCGATGACATATCGCGACCAGAGCCAATTTGGCGCGATCCGGCCCGCATCAATGACGGGCCTCTCAGGAAACGCCGCCGCCGCGCATCGCGCGGCTCAGGACCCATTTCGGAGGGACAATCATGCGCATCAAGGCGCTTCTCGCAGCCACAGCCCTGGCCACGAGCGTCATGGCCGCCGGCCTCGCTTCAACGCCGGCGCTCGCCGAGACCAATGTCACGTTCTGGCAATTCTCGACCCGTGATGCCGACATTGCAGCCTGGAACGAGGCGATCGCCGCCTTCGAGAAGGTGAACCCGGACATCAAGATCAACATGGAGATCGTGCCCTGGTCGGAGCAGCAGCAGCGCCTTGTCAGCGCGCTGTCGGCCGGCGGGCTGCCGGATGTCTCGATGCTCGGCAACAATGTCGTGGCACAGTTCCAGGCCGCCGGCGCGCTGGCGCCGCTCGACGACTATATTGCTGCCTATGATAAGGAAACCGGCACCGATTTCGCCGCCGAAGTATGGCCGGGCGACAAGGGCTATTACAACCTCGCCGGCAAGTGGTGGGCCTCGCCCGTCAATGTCGAGACGCGCGCGCTCTATTATCGCAAGGATCTCTTCAAGGCCGCCGGTCTCGACCCCGACAAGCCGCCACAGACCTGGGCGGAGTTCGCCAAGGATGCCAAGACGCTGACGCGTGACGGCGTCTATGGCGCTGGCCTTTCGATGAGCCTCGACTACTTCACCGTCCAGAACTTCATGAGCGCCTATCTCGGCTATGGCGCCCGCATGATCGGCGATGACGGCAAATGCGGCTTCGATACGCCGGAATTCAAAGTGGCGCTCGATACCTATGTCAGCGTCTACAAGGAAAAGGCGACCCATCCGGACGCGCCGACGATGAACGGCGACACGTTCCGCAAGGGCTTCCGCGACGGCAAGTTCGCGATGATCCTGTCGGACCCCGGCCTCTACAAGGACCTGCAGAACGACAAGGCGCCGTTCCTGAACGATGTCGGCATCGCCTTCGTTCCGGCCGGCGAGAAGAACCGCTCCGGCTTCCTCGGCGGCTGGCCGCTGGTGCTGTGGGATGCGTCCGAGAACAAGGATGCCGCGGCGAAGTGGATCCTTTTCGCGACCCATGGTGAGGCGCTCAAGAATCTCGCCATGAAGGGCGGGTTCATTCCCGGCAGCGTCTCGCTCGCCAAGGGCGCGCCCTGGACCGAGTTCCCCTATCCGCTGTTCGTCGAGCAGCTGAAGGACGCCAAGCCCTATCAGTATCCGGGCGAAGCGATCCCGCAGATGGGCCAGCTCGAGGTCGACACGATCCAGAAGGCTGTCCAGGCCGTGGCGCTGGGTCAGCAGTCCACTGATCAGGCGACGGCGCAGCTCTGCACGACGATCAACGAAGTCCTCGCCCGCTAAGACGAGGGCGACGAGCGTGACCTTCGAGACGACGACACGGCTGGCCCCGGCGCGCCCCCGCCGCCGCAGCATCGTGCCCGATTTCCTCCTCCCATACGGCATGATCGGGCCAGCCGTGTTCGTCGCGTTCGCCATCGCGATCGTCCCGCTCACCTACGCATTCTGGCTGTCGCTGCAGGACTGGTACATGCTGCGGCGGCCAACCCCGACCTTCGGCGGCCTGATCAACTACAAGCAGTTGCTGCAGGATGGACCGCTCTGGGCCGCGTTCGGGCGCACCTGGATCTGGACCATCGGCACCGTCTTCGTCGAACTGGTGCTCGCCCTGCCGATCGCACTTCTGCTCAACCGCGAGAGCGCGGTGGCGCGGGCGGCCTCGGCGCTGATCCTGCTGCCCTGGGTGACGCCGTTCATCGTGCTCGGCTTCGGGTGGCGCTTCCTGCTCGACAGCGATGTCGGCCCGATCCACGCCTTTCTGCACGCCATCGGGCTCGCCGGCGACTCGTCGATCCTCAACGATCCCGTCGGCGCCTTCGCCATCATCATCTTCATCTCGGGCTGGAAGGGCACGCCCTTCCTCGTCATCGCGCTGCTCGCGGCGCTGAAGTCGATCCCGGAAGAGCTCTACGAGGCGGCCGAGGTCGATGGAGCCGGACCCGTCTCGCGCTTCGTCCATGTGACGCTGCCCGAGATCTGGAACACGGCGATCACCGTCGGCCTCGTCCTCGGCATCCTCGCCTTCTATTCGTTCGATCTGCCCTGGATCATGACCAAGGGCGGTCCGCAGGACGCGACGACGATCGTCGGCATCGCGATGTACAAGGCGGTCTTCCTCGACCTCCGTCCTGCCTATGCCGCGGCGATCTCGATCGTCATGCTGGTGCTGCTGTTCATCGCCTCGCTCTTCGTGCTGAAGCTCCGGAGGCGAAACTGATGCGCCACCGTTCCGCCGTCCGCGAAGTCTCGCTCGATCTCATCACCATCGCGGTGCTGTTCCTGCTGCTGGTGCCGATCCTCTGGGTGTTCGTCGCCTCGGTCCGCCCCGAAACCGACATCACCGGCGGCGGCTTGCTGCCGACACGCTTCACCTTCGATCACTACGCTGCGATCCTCGCCAAGAAGCCTTTCCTGATCGCGCTGAAGAACAGTCTCATCGTCGGAATCACCGTCGCGATCATCACCACGGCGCTGGCGATGCCGGCCGCCTACGCCCTGTCGCGTTTCACCTTTCACGGGCGCAATTTCTTCGCGCTGCTGATCCTCGGCACGCAGATGCTGCCGAGCCTCGCCGTGCTGGTGCCGCTGGTCGTCATCGTGCGCCAGATCGGCCTCACCAACACGCTGACGGCGCTCATCTTCACGCATCTGGCGCTCGGCATGCCGATCGCGGTCTGGATGCTCAAGGGCTATATCGACGCCATCCCGAAGGAACTCGAGGAGGCCGCACTGATCGATGGCTGCAGCCGGCTCGGCGCGCTCTGGCGCATCGTCGTGCCGCTGATCCGCCCGGCGATCATCGCCGTCGGCACCTTCGCCTTCGTGCTGTCCTGGGGCGAATATCTGATGGCACTCGCCCTCATTTCAAAGTCGGACGTCAAGACGCTGCCGCTCGCCCTGCAGGGCCTGTTCGATCCCTATTCCTTCTCCTGGGGCCAGGTCATGGCCGGCGGCACGATCATCGCCATGCCGGCCATCCTGCTCTTCCTCATCTTCCGCAGGCAACTGGTCGGCGGCCTCCTCGCCGGCGGCGTGAAAGGATAATCCATGGGCGTTTCGACCCGCTCGCTCTACTTCACAGGTCCGCGCGATCTCGAGATCCGCGAGGAGCCGCTTCGCGAACCCGGACCCGAGGACATCGTCCTCGCGGCGCTCGTCTCAGGCATTTCGGCCGGCACGGAGCTCAACGTCTTTCGCGGGCTCGCGCCGCAATGGCGCCAGCATATGGATCCGGCGACGCGGCTGTTCCTCGATGGCGGCTCGGACTGGCACTGGCCCGCCCGCTATGGCTACGCGATGGTCGGCCGCGTCGAGCGCGTCGGGGCCTCCGTCAGCGATCGCAAGGAGGGCGACCTCGTCTTCGCCTATGCGCCGCACGGCGCCCATGCCGTGCTGCCGGCAAAATCCGTCGTGCCGCTCGGCGACCTCGCTGATGCCGAGATCGGCATCTTCTTCGCCAATCTCAATACCGCCTATAATGGCGTGCTCGATGCCAATATCCCACTGGGCGCTGATGTCGTCGTCAGCGGACTCGGGGTGATCGGCCAGCTGGTCGTCCGCCTCTTGCGGCGGAACGGCGCCCGCACCGTCATCGGCGTCGACGGCATCGATCTTCGCCGCGAACTGGCGCTGGCCGGCGGCGCCGATCATGTTCTCGTCCCCGGGGCGGACAAGGTGGCGGAGACGGTGCGCCAGCTCACCGAAGGCCGCGGCGCTGATGTCGTCATCGAGGTCTCCGGCGCAGCACCGGCGCTCAACGAGGCAATCCGTACCGCCGGCTACAATGGCACTGTTGTGGCGATGTCCTGGTATGGCGGCACGTTCGAGAGCCTCAGCCTCTCCGGCGAGTTCCACCACAACCGCCCGCGCATCATCTCCTCGCAGGTCGGCAATGTGAATCCGTTCCTCGGCCCGCTCTGGTCGACGTCGCGGCGCGGCGCCATAGCGCGCGAGTTCATGGATGCCTATTCTGCCGATCTCAAGGGATTCGTCACCCATCGCGTACCGCTGGACGAGGCGGCGCGTGGTTATCGGCTGCTGGACCAGGGGTCGCCCGAGGTCATGCAGGTTCTCATTGATTATCGCCTCTGATCGAAAGCGAAGGATCACCCATGCGCTATTCCGCCTGCCTCGAATGGCTCTTCGCCGCTGAGGCACCTGTCTTCGCCGATCGCATCCGCCTTGCAAAGAAGGCCGGGCTCGATGGTGTCGAGTTCTGGCTCTGGAGCAACAAGGACATCGCTGCCATCCGCGCTGCCCTCGACGAGACCGGCCTCCCGCTCACCGGCTTCGTCGCCGAACCGATGGTGCCGCTGACCGACCCGGCCAAGCATGCCGAATTCCTCGAAGGCCTGAAGCGCTCGATCGAGATCGCGCAGCAACTCGGCGCGCCGACGCTGATCGCGCAGGCCGGCGCCGACCTTCCGGGCCGCTCGCGGTCCGAACAGCGCTCGGCGCTCACCGATTGTCTGCGCAAGGCGGCCGATATCCTCGCGGGCTCGGGCGTCGTGCTGGCCGTCGAGCCGCTCAACACGCTGGTCGACCATGTCGGCTATTTCCTACCCTCGACCGAAGAGGGGCTCGACATCATCGACGATGTCGGCCGGCCGGAAATCCGCATCCTCTACGATATCTATCATTCGGCGGTGATGGACGAGCAGATCGCCAAGGTGCTCGAAGGGCGGCTCGATCGCGTCGCCCATGCCCATCTTGCCGATATGCCCGGCCGGCATGAGCCCGGCACCGGCCGGCTCGACTGGCAGGCGCGGGTCGGCTGGCTTGAAGACAACGGCTATCGTGGCATGGTCGGGCTCGAATACAAGCCGACCGTCTCGACGGAAGCGAGCCTCAAGGCGGTGCTGGCCGGCTGAGCCAGCGGCGCCGCCTAGGCAGCCTGTCCCGGCATCGGTTAAGCGCCGGTCCGGGCTAGCGATCGCGATCCGGCTCGGGACTCTTGGCATGGAGCAAGCCGAGCAGGATGATCACGACGAGGCAGATGGCGGTCGCCATGGCGCCGACGGAAACGTAGCCGAGGCCGCAGGCGACCCCGACAGCACCTGCCAGCCACATCGCCGCGCCGGTCGTCAGCCCTTGCACCTGCCCACGGCTCTGGATAATGGCGCCGGCCGCGAGGAACGCGACGCCGGCGGTTACGGCCTCGATGATGCGGATGGGATCGACCTGGACATGCTCCATCCCGAGCGTGTCGGAATGGAGGATCTCCAGCATCACGATCGTGAAGACCGCGGAGGCGAGCGCCGTCAGCGTATGCGTCCTGAGGCCGGCAGGCCGCGAGCGCCATTCCCGCTCGGCGCCGATCAAGGCGCCGAGCACGGACGCTGCGATGAAGCGCAGCGCGATCTGGGATTTTGGCAGGTGGGTTTCGAGAAAGGCCGCCTCGGCGAATTCAAACATGATCCTGCCCCGCTGCAGCTGTCCCGCACATGCGACGATTACTTGACGGCGTCTTCGACGGCGTTTCCTGTCTGCTTCACATCGGTGGCAACGCCATGCACGGTGTTGGCGCAACCAGCGAGGCCGGCGGCAAGGGCGAGTGCAACAAGCAGGGTGGAGCGGGAGCGGATCGTCATCATCGTTCTCCTGGCTGGACGGTGAACAGCCAATGCGGATGTCGAAACTTCGTTCCGGCGCGAGCGTGACATTGGCGACCACGGGCTGATCGCGGCTTCAACCCAAGGCGCTGTCTGTCCGCCAGCGAGCCGCTTTACACACGGCGACCACGCTTCTACGTCTGGCAGCCTTCCTTTCGCCTGAGGTCCCCATGCTCCCCTCCGCCGCGCCGCTTCCCGACGATCTCATCATCGAGGCCGGGGATGAGATCGCCATCCGCCAGGACCTGACGCTCACGGCGCTCGGCAAGCGTCCGGCGACCCGCGTGCTGCGGGTCGGGCGGTTGCTCGATGTGCATTCGCGCAGCTGGCTCACCGACCAGGAAATCGTCATCAAGGGCCGCCGCATCGCCTATGTCGGGCCGGCAGGATCCTGGACGGGCGAGGCGGCCGAGCGCCTGCATGAGCCGGATCTCGCGGCGGTGCCGGGCTTCGGCGAGGCGCACAAGCATATCGAGAGCTCGCATCTGACGCCCGAATATGAAGCGGGGCTGGTGATGCCGCATGGCGTCACCTGGGTGTGTGAGGCGAGCCATGAGTTCTCCAATGTGAATGGCGCGAAGAACCTCGAATTCTGGCTCGAGGCGCGCCGGCGCGGCTCGCCGATGAAGATCTTCCCGCTGCCCGGCTCCGCGGTGCCGCCGACGGCCTATGAATGGGGCGGCGGCTGGTTCGGCTATGACGAGCAGAAGGCATTCATGGCGGAGAGCCTGATGGTTGCCGGGCTCGATGAGGTGATGGATTGGCCCTCCGTCTGGAACCCCGAAAACCCCTCCTATGACCGGCTCTGGGGCATGATCCGCGCCACGTTCGAGAAGCGCGGCGTGGTCGAGGGCCATGCCGCTGGCATTCGCGACCTGCCGACCATCAACGCCTTTGCCGCCGCCGGCATGGCGTCCGACCATGAGGGCTGGTTCCTCGAGGAGGTCTGGGAGAAGCTGACGCATGGGCTCTTCGTCGAGTTGCGGCCGCATTCGCTGCCCGACATCATCAAGGGGCTGATCGCCAAGGGCCTTGCCGACTGGTCGCAGGTCGCCTTCGTCACCGATGATCGCAGCGCCTCGGACACGCTGAAGATCGGCGCCACCGATCACAATGTTCGCCTCGCGATTGAAAGCGGCCTCGCGCCCGAGATCGCCATCCAGTGCGTGACGATCAATCCGGCTCGCCACATGCGCCTGACGCCCTGGGTCGGCTCGATCGCGCCCGGTCGTTTCGCCGATCTCGTGCTGCTGGACGATGTCCAGACGCTCTCTGTTGCCAAGGTCTTCGCCGATGGCTGCAAGGCGGCCGAGGCTGGCCGATATGAGGGCCCCCTGCCGAAGATCGACTGGCCCGAATGGGCGACGCGGACGGTCAATCTCGGTCGCACGGTGATGGCAGCGGATTTCAGCATCGCGGCGCCGGATGCCGGGGCAGTTACCGCTCAGGCGGCGCTGCTGCGGCCGTTCCACTGGCATGACGACTTCATCACCATGGACCTCCCGGTCGCCGATGGCGCCGTGCAGCGTGACGAAAGCCGCAACGTGACGAAATTTGCCATCGTCGACCGCTTCTCCGGCGAGGCGAAGGTGTCGAAGATGTTCTGGCTCGGCACGGGGCCGCGCACGCCCGACACGGCGCTCGGCGCGACGCTCGGCCATGACAAGCACAATATCTGGGTCGTCGGCTCCTCGGATGCCGCCATGGCGATGGTGGCCAATGAGCTCGCGGCGCAGCAAGGCGGCTGGGTGCTCGTCTCGGGCGGAAAGGTCGTCGCGCGTGTCCTTTACGAGGTTGGCGGGCTGATGACGGCTCGTCCTGCCGAGGTGCTCGACGCCGAGATGCAGGCGCTTTATGCCGAGGGCGCGAAGATCGACTGGATGTATGAGCCGACCTTCTCGCCACGCTGGTGGCCGGGCTTCCCGGAGCGACTCTCGTTTGCCACCTTGACCTGCGCGCCCTGGCGCTGGGTCCTCGTCGCGCCTTCGCCGCTGGCGCCCGAAGGTTTCGTCAATGTGGCTACCGGCGCGACGCATCCCATCGTGTGGTAGCGCGCACACAGAAGCCGCCACCCTGTGCACATTTCGCGCAAGGGCGCACGCATTTCAGGCTGGCTAAAATGCGCGCATCGAATAGACAAGTGCTGAAACGGCTTCAAAGAGCGGGGACGATGATGTTCGGGAAATTGAAGGCTGGTCTCAAGGTCGCGCTGGCGGTGATGCCGCTGGCTTTCGGCAGCATCGCAATCGCCGAGGCCGATGGGCTCAAGGTCGCGATGGTCCTGCCCGGGCCGATCAGCGACAATGACTGGAATTCGGTCGGCTATAACGGACTGCAGGCCGCCGCCAAGGCGCTCGGCGTCGAGGTGGCCTATTCGGAGAATGTCTCCGACGCCGATGCGGAACGCATTCTGCGCGACTATGCCTCGCGCGGCTATGGGCTGATCTTCGCCCATTCCTTCTCCTTTGGCGACGCGGCCTTGAACGTTGCCGAGGACTTCCCGGACACGACCTTCATGGCCGGAACGGCCAAGGAACTGGCGCCCAATCTCGGCACCTATTCGAACCCCGACTATCAGGGCGCCTATCTCGCCGGCATGCTCGGCGCCGGCGCTTCCAAGTCGAAGACCATCGGCTGGGTCGGCGGCATGCCCGCGCCCAACATGCTGGCCAACCTCCATGCCTATGAGGCCGGCGCCAAGGAGATGGTTCCGGACGCCAAGGTGCTGCACACCTTCATCGGCTCGTGGTTCGATCCGCCCAAGGCCAAGGAAGCCGCCATCGCGCAGGTCGAGCAGGGCGCCGACGTGCTCTCGGCACAGGGCGTCGGCGTCATCGACGCGGCGATCGCCAAGAACGTCTTCGCGCTCGGCGCCATGACCGACCAGAACCATCTCGGCCCGAAGGTCGTGCTGACCTCGGTCACCTGGGATCTCGGCCCGCTGGTCACCGCGGTTGCCAAGGCTGTCGAGGACAAGGACTGGAAGAGCCAGAACTGGTCCTATGGCATTGCCGAAGGCTCGGTGAAGCTGGCCGATTTCCATGGCCTCGATGCCGGCGTCCCGCCGGAGGTCCTGAAGGCCGTGCAGGCGAAGTTCGAGGCTATCAAGTCCGGCGCCTTCACGGTTCCGCTCGATACGTCCAACGCGGAGTAAGGCCGACTTCTTACCCTCTCCCGCTTGCGGGGGAGGGCAAGGGAGGGGGCTGTCCTCCACGAGCCTCTGCCGCCGGATGTCCTTCTCATGCCAGCGCAGATCCCCCTCTTCATCTCTCCCCACAAGGAAGGAGAGAGAGCCTATCGCCCCGATCGCGGCCAATGACCAAGACGAACCCTCTCCTCCTCGATATGCGCGGCATCACCGTCGCCTTCGGCAGCTTCGTCGCCAATGACGGCGTCGACCTCGCCGTGGATGCCGGCGAGATCCATGCCCTGCTCGGTGAGAACGGCGCCGGCAAATCGACGCTGATGCGCGTGCTGGCCGGGCTGCTGGTGCCGGCCGCCGGGGAAATCCGCATTGCGGGCGAGATCGAGCCGCTCGGCTCGGCGCATGAGGCGATGCGGCTCGGCATCGGCATGGTGCATCAGCATTTCATGCTGGTGCCGACCCTGACGGTTGCCGAGAATGTCTGCCTCGGCCTCAGCAGCACCGGGCGCTTCATCCCCGATCTGAAGACCGCCGCAGCGAATATCCGCGACCTTGCCACCACCTATGGTCTCGACATCGACCCGAACGCCCGCATCGCCGATCTCTCGATCGCAGGGCAGCAGCGCGTCGAGATCCTGAAGGCGCTTTATCGCGGCGCCCGCATCCTGGTGCTCGATGAGCCGACGGCCGTGCTGACGCCGCAGGAGGCGGAGGGCCTCTTCCGCATCCTGCGTGCGCTCGCCGCCGAGGGCACGGCGATGATCTTCATCAGCCACAAGCTGAACGAGGTGATGGCACTCACCGAAAAGGTGACGGTGCTCCGCCAGGGCAAGGTCGTCGCCACGGCGCGAACGGCCGAGACCGATACGCGCGGCCTCGCCCGCATGATGGTCGGCGCCGAGATCGCGCTGCCGAAGCTCGAGGACGCCGGGACGGATGCGGGCGTCGAGCCTGCCCGGCGTGCGGAAGCCATCCTGGCGGTCTCCGATCTCACCTGCCGCGATATCAGCGGCATCACGCGCGTCGATCGCGTCACCCTCACCGTCGAAGCGGGGGAGATCGTCGGTGTCGCCGGGGTCGACGGCAACGGCCAGCAGGAACTCGCCGAAGCGATCGTCGGCCTTCGCAAGGTGGGAAGCGGCCGCGTCGTCCTTGCCGGCGTCGACGTCACGACCGCGCCGATCGCCCGCCGCATCGCGCTCGGCCTCGCGCATATCCCCGAGGATCGCCACCGCACCGCGCTGGTCGAGCCGATGTCGATCCGCGACAATATCGTGCTGGAGCGCATCGGCGATGCGCCGTTCTCGCGCGGCGGCTGGATTCGCCGCGACGCGGTCGCCGGCCTCGCCGAAAAGGTGATGGCGGCTTTCGATGTCCGCGCCAGCGGCTCCGGCCAGAGCGTCGGCACGCTGTCGGGCGGCAATCAGCAAAAGGTCGTGCTCGGCCGGGCGCTGTCGCGCGATCCGCGCCTCGTCGTCGCGGTCCAGCCGGCACGCGGCCTTGATGTCGGCGCTACAGCCTTCGTCCATCGCCAGTTGCTCGCGCGCCGTGCCGCCGGGGCCGGCGTGCTGCTGGTTTCAACCGAACTCGATGAAATCCTGGCGCTCTCGGATCGCGTCGTCGTGATGTTCAAGGGCGCGGTCGTCGGCGAGATGACGCGAGCCGCGATCTCCGTCGAACGGCTCGGCCTGATGATGGCAGGGCGCGCCGCATGACCGTCACCGATCAAACGGCCGCCACGCGGCTTCGCCTGCCGCCCGGCCTTGTCGGCAGCCTTGCCGCCGTCGCCGCCGCGTTCCTCGTGGGGGCGGTGCTGATCGCCGCCGTCGGCGTCAACCCGCTTACCGCCTATGGCGCGCTGTTCGAGGCGGCACTCGGCTCGCGCAACGGCCTTGCCGAAACCTTGGTGCGCACCGTGCCGCTGGCGCTGTGCGGCCTAGGCATCGCGCTCGCCTTCCGGGCTGGTGTGTTCAATGTCGGCGCCGAGGGCCAGCTCTTCCTCGGCGGCACCGCGGCCGGCGCCGTCGGCGTGCTTGGAGCGGGATGGCCGGCCCTCGTGTTGCTGCCGGCGATGGCGCTGGCGGCGGCGCTCGCCGGCGCCCTGTGGTCTGGCCTCGCCGCCTGGCTGAAGCTGCGGTTCCGCGCCGATGAGCTGATCACCACGATCATGCTGAACTATGTGGCGATCCATCTCGTCTCGTTCCTGCTGCACGGGCCGCTCAAGGATCCGAACGGCGCGCTGGCGCAGACCGCCCGGCTGACGAGTGATGGTCGCTTGCCGGTGTTGCTCGCCGGCACGCGCCTTCATGCCGGCATCCTGATCGTCCTCGTCGCGGCGGTGCTGGCGCATCTCTTCCTGTGGCGGCGGACCAACGGCTTTCGCCTCCGCGTCGTCGGGCTCAATCCCCGCGCGGCCGAAAATGCCGGTATCGACGTCCGCCGCACCATCCTGTTCGGCTTTCTCATCTGCGGCGCGCTGGCCGGGCTTGCGGGTTTTTCCGAGGTCGCCGGCGTGCAGCGCCGCATGATCGAGAATCTGTCGCCCGGCTTCGGCTATACGGCGATCATCGTCGCGCTGCTCGGCGCCACCAATCCGTTCGGCGTGATCGCCAGCGCCTTCCTGTTCGCGGCGCTGCAGATCGGCGCCTCGACCATGGAGTCGGCTGCCGGCGTGCCCTCGACCCTGACCACGGTGATCCAGGGCCTCGTCGTGCTGTTCCTGATCGGCCGCGCCGCCCTGCCGCTTTGGCGGGACTGGGTCGCCGATCGCTTCAGGCGGAGAGCCTGATCATGTTTGCGATCCTCTTCGATCCGACCTTTGTCGGCTTCCTCTCCGCCACGATGCGGCTCGCGATCCCGATCATGCTGGCGGCGCTGGGCGGGCTGTTCGCCGAGCGCTCGGGCGTGCTCAATATCGGCCTCGAGGGCATGATGCTGGTCGGCGCCTTCGTCGGTTTCGTCGCCGCCTATGGCAGCGGCCATCTCGCCATCGGCGTCGCGGCGGCTGTGCTGGCCGGAATCGCCGCCGGCCTCATCCTCGGCTTCTACACGATCACGCTCGGCGCCAATCAGGTCGTCGTCGGCATCGCGCTCAACCTGCTCGCAGTCGGCATCACCTCCTTCTTCTATCGCCTGATCTTCGGAGCCGGCACGGAGCGGCCGCGGATCGATGCCTTCGTGCCACTCGATCTCGGCAGCCTGGCCGATATCCCGATCATCGGGCCACTGCTCTTCCGCCAGGATGCGCTTGCTTATGTCGCGCTCGGCCTGGTGCTGGTGACGTGGTTCGTCATGGCGAAGACGCGCTTTGGCCTTGATGTCCGCGCCGTCGGCGAGCATCCCGAGGCGGCTGAGACGCTCGGCGTCAATGTCCATCGCATCCGCTATTTCGCCATCGGCCTTTCCGGCGGGCTGGCCGCGCTCGGCGGCGCCTTCCTGTCGCTATCGGCAACGGGCGTGTTCCTGGACGGCATGACGGCCGGTCGCGGCTATATCGCGCTGGCGATCCTCATTCTCGGCCGCCGGCATGCGGTCGGCGTGCTGCTCGCCTCGCTGCTTTTCGGCGCGGCCGACGCTTTGCAGCTTCGGGCGCAGATCCTGCCGACCGGGGTGCCGTTCCAGTTCCTGCTGATGCTGCCTTATGTCTTGACCATCATCGTTCTCGCCGGCTTTGTCGGCCGGGGCGGCGCGCCTGCCGCGCTGGGTGTGCCGTTCCGGCGCGGCCGCTCGAACAAGGAATGACCGCGATGCTCGATCTCCACGCAGCCACCTCTCCTGAAGTGAAGGCCGCCATCGAGAAAGGCGCCGTGGCCGTGCTCGCGGTTGGCGCGCAGGAGCAACACGGCGCCCACCTCCCGCTATCGACCGATACGGTGATGGCGCAGGGCGTCGCGCAGCGGATCGCCGGTGCGATCGATGGGCTGCTGCTGCCGCCGATCGCCTATGGCGATGCCTGGAACAATGAAGGCTTCGCCGGCACGCTGTCGCTCTCGCCCGATACGCTGCGCGCCGTGCTGATCGATCTTGGCCGCGGGCTCAGCCGCATGGGCGTCAAGGCGCTCGTCATCATCAACGGCCATTTCGGCAACCGCGAGCCGATTGCGCTCGCCGCCCGGGCGCTGAAGACGGAGGCCGGGTTTCCGGTCATGCATCTCGATTATCCGGGCATGGAACGCATCGCGACCGCGATCTGCGAAAGCCAGCCGGCCGCGCCGACCTTTTATCACGCCGACGAAGTCGAGACCTCGATGATGCTCGCGCTGGCGCCGGAACTCGTGCAGATGGACAAGGCGGCGCCGGAGTATCCCGAATTTCCGGAGCTGTTCGGCACCGGGCCGATCGACCTCTCGAGCTTCAACCGCTCGGGCGTTTTTGGCGATCCGCGTCCGGCGACGGCAGAAAAGGGCGAGCAGCTGATCGCCGGGATCGCTGCGGAGAGCGTGCGCCTCATTCGCCTGTTCCTCACCGGGCCCTGAGGCGATAAAGCTTCGGAGCCGCGCACGGTTGGCGCGCAGCGCGTGCTTCGATGCGTCCGCGGACTGTCTGGCACCGCGCAGAGCCTATTCGCTCGATGTGGGGACGGAGCGGAACGGATGGGTAGTGCTGGCTTTCTTCTGGCGATCAATTTCGCGATCGGCGTCTCCTTCGCCGCCGCCTTTCTTGCGCTGACCTGGCGGACCGGGGTGCAGGTCGGGCGCTGGTGCGCGGCCGGCTTTCTCGCCGCGTCGGCGACCGTCTGCGTCCAGGGCGTCGCATCGACCGTGCCGTCGGTTCCTGTCTTCCAGGTGATGTCCTTCGTGCTGTTCATGTTGGCGGTGACGCTGATCACAGCCGGATTGACACGACATTATCGCCCCGGCAGCAGCGTTGGGCCGCTGTTCGGCTTTGCGCTGCTCGCCGCCGTGATCAACGGATTGGCGATTCCCGGCTGGATTGGGGGCGTGGCGTTCCGGGCTTTTGCCTATCAGACGCCGTTCGCCGTCATGCTCGCCATCGCAGCGATCATCACGCTCATTTTTTCGCGCCGGAAGGCTGTCGATCTTGGACTTGCGGTCGTCCTCTCGGCATCAGCCATCCAGTTCCTGGCCAAGGCTGTTTCGATCGCGTTCTACGATGACGGTCCTGGCGCCGACTATCTTTCCAGCGTCTATGCGCATTACTCGCAGACCATGGGCGGAATCCTGTCATTGCTGCTTGGCGTCGCGCTCACGGGCCTGGTTTCAAGCGCCGTGATGGCCGAGGCGGCGGGCCGCCTGCAGCGTGATGCGCTGTCCGGCACGCTCAATCGCGGCGCCTTCCTGGAGCATGCAGGCCGTGCGCTGAGGACATCTCAACGCGGCACCCAGTCGACCGTCATCATGTGCGATCTCGATCACTTCAAATCGATCAATGATCGCTTCGGCCATGCTGCCGGCGACGAGGTCATCCGTACCTTCGGCACCAATCTCGCGGAATTTGCCGGCAAGGACGGGGTCTGCGGCCGCATCGGCGGCGAGGAATTCTGCATCCTGATGACAGACTGCAGCATCGCGGCGGCGCGCGTCTATATCGACGCAATCCGCGAGTTGTCGGCGATGACCATCTATCCGATGTTGCCGGAGGATCATCGCGTAACCGCCAGCTTCGGCATCGCCCTGACCGATTGCACCGAGGCGATCGAGGACGCCATGCGCCGCGCCGATCTCGCGCTCTACGAAGCCAAGGCGGCAGGCCGCGACGACTATCGCTTCGCCGCTCTGCCGCTCGTACCGCCACCACGATCGAAGGTGTCGTGAGACTCCCCGGCGGGCGGCGACTATTTGGCGATCCGCTTAAGGATCTCGTCGCGAGCCTTGCTGCGGCCCCCGGCCCTCCACAGCCCTTTGGTGGCCGCCTTCATGACGAAGTTGAAGGAGGTGGCTGCCAGCACTCTTTCGAACAAACCATCGAGCCAGGCCGCGATCTGGTCGTCGAATCCCTTCGGAAGCGTGGCCTTCGGAACCGATGGCGGCGGCTTGGGCGGATTTTTTCGCAGCGATTCCATCAGCGGGATCATCGGCAGGAAGCCGATCTCGGCCGGTTTCTGGCCCGGAAAGATATAAGCGCCGGTCGTATAGGTATTGATCTGGCCGGCCGTCCATGGCGTCGCCGCGTTGGCGAGGATCACATTGACCGGATCGAAGCGGAAGCTGCGGGTCAGGAAAAGATAGGCGTCGTATCGTCCGAGGGCGAAATCATGCTTGAGCAGTTCGCGATCTAGGAAGCCGCCGAACGCGCCGAGACCGCCGGAGGCCAATGTCGGCGTGGCGGCGCCGGTCATGCCGGCCCCGATCAGGAAGCGGCTGTAGACGTCGTCGTCGACGGCGAGCGCGATGTCGCCAGCGCGGTAGCGGGCCTGGTCGAGCAGCAGGCGGACGACGGCGCGGCCTAGATCGGCCGCGGTGGTCGGCGACTTCGGCATCGCGCTAGGGGTTGCGAAGGGATCGACGAGGATCACCGCCCGGCACGCCTCCTCGACGTTGCGCGGGTTGCTGCCGGTGAGACCGGCGAGTTCGACATGGGCGGCGCCGATCGGCTCATTATTGGTCGCGCCGCCATCGACCATCAGCGTAGTCGCGTTCTGCTGCAGCCACGGATCGAGCTTCTCCCAGACGGGGACCATCGGCGCCACCGACGCCGGCGTCTGGCCGGCAGCCGGCATCACTGTGGCACGTGCGGCGATCTGCTTGTCCGTGCGGCGGACGGGACGTGCGTCGAAGGCGATCGGAAAGGCGCAGGTGGCGAGTGCCGCCTCCTGCAGCCAGTTCCACCCGTCCGGGCTGACGCTCGACAGCGCGATTTCGTCGACCCGCGGCCGTATGCCCGCAACAGCGTCGGCGCCCGGCACCGACAGGGCAAAGCGCGCCGTATCATCGTGGCGCCAGATCTCGAAGCCGGTATTGCCGTTGCCCTTGAGATCGACCCGGTAGGGTGTTCCGGCCAGATTGCTCATCGTCACCACCAGCCGCAGCGGATCGGCGAGATAGCCCCGGACTGCCGGCACGGGATGGTTGGGATTCGGATGGTTCCCGAACGCCAGCAGCTGTGCGATGCACTGGTCGATCGCCGACGTATTGAACAGCGCTTCCGAATGGGCGCCTGGCGAGGTTCCAGGCGCCAACAGCTTGCTGATGGTCACGCAGTCCCTGCCGCACCAGGACGCGTAGAACGGATTGTCCTCCGTCTCGCCGCGCGGAAATGTCCGCCCGGCGGCACGCAGGAAAATGGCGCCGTTCAGCGCGCCGCCCGAGGCGCCGGCCAGAGCCCGGATCGTGACCCTGTGTCCCGGCGCGTCCTCATCGCCGCGTTCCTTGGCCGCTTCCCAGGCGTCGAGCGCCTCGCCGAGATAGTCGAGCACGCCCGCTGTATAGGCACCGGCCGAGACGGTCCCGGCGAGTGCGAAGGCGATCTCGAACGTGTCCTTCCGCTTGTCGCGATCAGGCGGAAAGGTGGCATTGAAATCCTCGGCGCTCAGCGTGTAGCCCATCGCGCGCTCCTAGGATGTCTGCCTGCGCGGGTCGGCCGGCTTCGGCCCCGAACTGCGCAGGTTGATAAATTGGTTGATGAGGTCGAACCAGAACGGGCCGCCGAACGACACCGCGATGGCTGTCAGCAGCCAGCCGGCGATCATCGGCAGGATCGGCGTCCTGAGGTGCCGGACGTTCTCGAGCGTGACCGCCTTGGTGCAGTCGACCTTGGGCTTCGCGGTCTCGACGCAGGTTTCCCAGCCGATGGGCAGCGGGCTCGCGGTCAAAGTACCGATCTCGTCGAGCAGCCGCTGACGGATGTCCTTGAGCTGCGCGACGGTGTCAGTCGTCGCGGCGGTCTCCTGCTGCGTCGTGCCGGTCGCTGGCCCGGCGGCATCCTGCTGGCGGGTCTTATCCTCTGCAGTCGCGACGGAATCAATATAGGCTGTCGCCGCCTTCACCGATGCTTCCAGTTGCACGGGATCGCGCATCAGCACTCTGACCATGCGCACGGTGTCGACATTGAGGAACGCGGCCAGCAGCAGCCCGATGGCGAACAGCGTCCATTGCGCGCGGCGCTTATAGGCGCCGCCGAGACGGTCCATCGCATCGTCATACCAGCGGTCAATCGAGGTCTTGAAGGCCGCAAGATCGCCACCGGCATTGTCGAGCAGGCTTGTCAGCGCCTGGCGGACCGGTCCGGGCGGCATGGTAGCGATGGCCGTCTGCACGCCGGTGAGCGTCGGCTGCTGCTGGGCGCCGAGGACGGTATCGAGCAGCGCCAGAGTGAAGTTGCGCGAGGGAACATAGGCGGGAAGACCGCTCTTCGCTGTGCCGGCAACGAGGGCATGATCATAGACATTCTTGGCCAGGGAGGTCGCGAACGCCTGGCCACCGGCGCCGACCAGCGCTTCGATCGCGCCGCGCAGATCCTTTGCCCGCGTCTTGGTGATGCCGACAACGAGTTCATTGACTGTCGAGGCGATCGTACTCAGCAATAGATAGGCAAAGCTCAGCGAAATCGCGACGCCGAGCAAGGTTGTGAGGCTCATCGCTGCCCCTCCTTCGTCCGGTACCTTCGGCAGCCGGGTTCGGGGCTGCCCGCCGTCATGCTCCGAGAAAAAGGTTCCTGAGGACGCGGACCTGATAGTGGAAAGAATTGATGCCGCTGCCATTGTAGCGCCGGGCGGCATAGGGCCAGTCGCAGCCGAAATCCGACCGGTCGGGGACGCTGCCGTAATCGGCGCTCGGGTAATAGGGCGTGGCGCGATAGGTCTGGTTGGAGCCGGGATAGAGCGGCACGCCGGCGCGGATGGTGACCGGGCGCGCCGCCCGTGCGCAGGCGCGGCAATCCGTCATGTAGCGCGCATCGCCCTTAACATAGCGACAGAGCCGCAGCCGCAGCAGCGGGTTCTCGGCGGTCCGGTCGTCGGCGCGATCATCGGGTCCAACGACGAAGCGGCCGAATTTCTCAGCAAATTCGGCGATCGCCCGGCTGATATTGTGCACCGGGTCGCGGATGAGCGCCGCGATTTCCTCCGGCCGGGCCGGATGATGGAACAGCGTATACTGCCCGATACCATAGCCGCGCGATGTGATACGATCGGGACGCTCGTCGTCGTTGCGGTCGAGCCCCATGAGGAGAAAGGCGTCGAGGCCGCCGGACTTTGGCACGTTGAAGTGTCGCCGGCCGCTTTCCTGCAACATCATCGCGAACAGGAACGGCATGGGAACGCCGACCCCGCTTAACTGCGCCAGCGTCGCCATGGCCTGCGTATTCTCGCCGGCCGGGTCCTCGGAGGAGGGGATCTTCGGGAAGGCCGGATCTCCGATCATCTCGGCGATGATGGCGATCAGCACCGCGTCGACCGTATCCCCGGGCGTGACCGCGCGGCCCCGCGCGTAATTGCGCACCTTGACCGGCGCAGGACCATCGCCGCCGCGCGAGTTGCCGTCATTGAGGACAAGATCGATCTTCAGAGCCCGGATGGCGCGGGCGGTCGCTTCGCCGAAGCTTCCGTCGAGGCCGCCGGCGAGATAGCCGAGCGCACGGAGATCGCGCTGCAGCCATACCACGGTATCGCTGCGGTCGCGACCACCGGAAGCGTCGCCTCCCCCAACTGACGACATGGCGCGCATCCCCCCGGACTACACCCTCAACTCAAGAGGGCATCATCATCGATGCAAACGCAAGCATAAAGTGTAGGCAAACAACGGATTCGCCACCGGGAAGGGACTCCGGTCCCGATCAGGCCTCCTTATGGCCCTTGACGCGCTCGCGCAGGGCCTGGAACGTCACATAGAGCGCTGGAATGGCGAAGATGCCGATCAGCGAGGCGGCGAGCATGCCGCCGAAGACGGGTGTCGAGACGTTGCGTCGCGCCAGCATGGCGGCACCGCTGCCGAAGACCAGCGGCGCCAGGCCGAGGATGAACGCGAAGGACGTCATCATCACTGGCCGGAAGCGGAGCCGCGCGCCTTCCGTCGCGGCTTCGAGCAGCGGCACCCCTTGCTCGCGCCGTTCCTTGGCGAATTCGACGATCAGGATGCCGTTCTTCGCCGCGAGGCCGATCAGGACGATCATGCCGATCTGGCCGTAGAGATCGAGCGTCAGGTGGCCGACCACCAGCGCAAGGAAGGCGCCGAGAATGCCGACCGAGACCGAGAGCAGCACCGGCACCGGAATGGTCCAGCTCTCATAGAGCGCGACCAGGAACAGGAACGCGAACAGCACAGCGAAGCCGAGGATCATCCCCATCTGGCCTTCGGCGCGCTTCTCCTGGAACGAGATGTCGGTCCAATCGCCGCCATAGCCTGATGGCAGCGACCTCGCGGCGACGCCTTCCATCGCCGCGAGCGCCTGGCCGGACGAGACACCCGGCGCCGGGCTGCCCTGCACCGTGACGGCCAGCTTGTTGTTATAGCGGATCAGCGCCTGCGGCCCGAGCACGATGCGCGTTTCGACCAGGCTCCGCAGCGCGATCATCTGGCCGCTCTTGCTGCGGACATTGATGCGGCTGATATCGTCGATCGACTTGCGGTCGCTCGCCTCGGCCTGTGCCTGCACCTGCCAGGTACGCCCGAACAGGTTGACGTCGTTGACATAGGCGCCGCCGAGCGAAGTCTGCAACGCGGCGAAGATGTCGCTGATTTCGACGCCGAGGATCTGGGCCTTGTCGCGGTCGATATCGAGGAAGACCGACGGATTGCTGGCCGAGAACGTGCTGAAGACATTCGAGAGCTGCGGATCCTGGTTGGCCGCGACGAGAAGGCCGCGCAGAACCTGCGCCAGCGCTGAGGGATCGTTGTTGCCGAGCGCGCGCAGCACATAGCTGAACCCGCCGCCATTGCCGAGGCCGATGATCGGCGGCGGCGCTAGCGGCAGCGCCCGACCGCCGGTGACGGTGGCAAGCTTGTCCCGCAGCCGGCCCATCACGGCTGCCGCGGAATCGTCCGACGCCGTGCGCTCGTCGAACGGCTTCAGCGAGACGATGACGAAGGCTGCGTTGGGCTGCGAATAGTTGTCGACGAAGTTGAGGCCGATGATCGAGGAGTAATCGGCAATCGCCGGCTCGTTCTTCAAGATCGCCTCGACCTGCGAGACGACCGCGCCGGTGCGGCCGATCGAGGCGCCGTCCGGCGTCTGCACCACGACGAAGAACGCGCCCTGATCCTCTTCCGGCAGGAAGCCGGTTGGCGTCACCTTGTTGAGCGCCACGATGCCGAAGCCGGATGCGACCACCATGACGAGGCCGATGATCGCGATGCGAACGAGCCGCGCGACGACGGCGCCATAGGCGTCGCGCACACGGTCGATGCCGCGCATGACGTAGCCGATCGGCCCGCGCCGGGGGCCGTGATGCGGCTTCAGGAGGATCGCGCAGAGCGCCGGCGACAGCGTCAGCGCATTGATGGCCGAGAGCAGCATCGCAACGGCGACGGTGACGGCGAACTGGCGGAACAATTCCCCGGTGATGCCGCCGAGGAACGCGACCGGGACGAAAACGGACAAGAGCACCAGCGTGATGCCGATGATCGGCGCGGTAATCTCGGCCATCGCCGCCTTGGTCGCCTCCTTGGGCGACATTTCCGGATGATGCTCCATCTTGGCTTCGACCGCCTCGACCACCACGATGGCGTCGTCGACGACGATGCCGATGGCAAGGATCAGCGCCAACAGCGAGACGGTATTGGCCGAATAGCCGATGGCGTTCAGCACGATGAAGGTGCCGATCAGGCTGACCGGAACCGCGATGGTCGGTATCAGCGTCGCGCGGAAATTGCCGAGGAAGAGGAAGACGACGAGCACCACGAGGACGAAGGCTTCGATGAGCGTGTGCTCGACGACCTCGATCGTCGCCGAGACGAAGGTCGTCGGGTCATAGGTGACCTTCCAGTCGAGATCCTCGGGGAAATTCTTCTTCGCTTCGTCGAGCTTGGCCTTGACCGCCGCCAGCGTCGAGAGCGCGTTGGCGCCCGGCGCCTGATAGATGCCGATCAGCGTCGCCGGCGCGCCGTTCAGCCGCGTCGAACGGTCGAGATTGGCCGCGCCGAGTTCGAGCCGCGCCACATCGGCCAGGCGAAGCACCGAGCCGTCGGCATTGGTGCGGACGATGATCTTGTTGAACTCGTCGATCGAGGTCAGCCGGCCCTTGGTCTGGATATTGAGCTGCAGTTGCTGGTCGTCCGAAATCGGTTGCGCGCCGATGCGCCCGACAGCCGCCTGCACGTTCTGGCTCTGGATCGCCTTGATGACATCGGAGGTCGTCAGCCCGAGGCCCGTCAGCCGGTCGGTCTGCATCCAGGCGCGGATCGCATAGTCCTGCGGCCCGAACAGGCGGGCATCGCCGACGCCCGGCGTCGAGCGGATGTCGTCGACGAGGTTGATGGTGGCGTAGTTGGAAATGAACAGCTCGTCATGCGTCTCCTTCGGCGAGGAGAGCGCGATGACGCCGAGCAACGCCGACGACTGCTTCTTGACCGTGACGCCTTGCTTCTGGACGTCCTGCGGCAGCTTCGACAGCGCGACCTGGACGCGGTTGTTGACATTGACGGCGTTGATATCGGGATCGGTGCCGAGCTCGAACGACACCAGCAGTGAATAGCTGCCGTCATTGCCGCTGACGCTCTTCATGTAGATCGACTTGTCGACGCCGACGATCTGGCTCTCGAGCGGCTGCGCGATCGTCGCCTCGACCACGGCCGCCGAGGCGCCGGGATAAAAGGTCGTCACCGAGACCTGCGGCGGCACGATGTCGGGATATTGCGCGATCGGGATCGCGAGCAGCGAGACGAGGCCGGCGATGACCGTCACCAGCGCGATGACGATGGCGAATCGCGGGCGGTCGACAAAGAGGGCGGAGATCATGGGTTCAGCCCGCGCCAGGCAGCGTCGATGCCGGCGTCGCCGTGACCGGAACACCGGGCCGCAGCGCCTCGATTCCCTGCACGATGACCTGGTCGCCCGCCTTGAGCCCGTCATCGACGATGGCGCTCGTGCCGCTTTCTCCGCCGAGGGTCAGGCGGCGCGTTGCGGCCTTGCCGTCCTCGACCACGAAGACATAGATGCCCTTCTGGTCGGCGATCAACGCCGATTGCGGCACCAGAATCTTCTCGACCGGCTCTTCGAGCTGCAACGCGACCTTGACCAATTGGCCGTCGATCAGCAGCCCGTTCGGATTGGCGACCTCGGCGCGGACGAGCACGCTGTCCGTCGCCCGGTCGACCGAGACGTCGACGAAGTCGATCTTGCCGGGAAATTCATAGGCGGTGCCGTCCGAGAAGCGGATCAGTGCGGTGAGCGCACCTGTGCCCGTCATGCGGTCGGCGCTCTTCAATGTCAGGAATTCCCGCTGGCTGATCGGCATCGACACGAACATCGGATCCTGGCTGACGATCGTCGTCAGAACGCCGCTGTCGGGCCCGACGACATTGCCCCTGCTGACGCTGGTCCTGCCGATCAGGCCGTTGATCGGCGACTTGATCTCCGTGTAGCCGAGATTGATCTCGGCGGTCTTGAGGTTCGCCTCGGCGATCTGGACATCGCCCTTGGCCGTCAGCTGCTCGGCCTGGCGCTGATCGCGCGTTGCCTGCGTCCCGCTTTGGGTCTTCAACAATTCCTGCGCGCGGACAAGCTGGGCATCCGCGAAGGCCGATTGGCCGCGCGCCTTGTCGAGCGCGCCCTGCGCCTGCGCAACCGCGGCCTCGAAAGGCTCGCTCTCGATCTTGTAGAGAAGGTCGCCTTCCTTGACCTGCTGTCCTTCCTTGAACAGCACGTCGCTGAGATAGCCGGTGACGCGGGCCCGGATCGCGACGCGCTCCTTGGCCTCGATCCGCCCGACAAACTCCTTGGCAGGATTGATCGGCTGGGCCTCCACCACCACGGTGCCGACGCGCACCGGCGTCGCGTCCTGCGCCTGAGCGAATGAGGCAGCCGGGAGGATCGCGAGCGCGAGCAAGGCGGCCGAAGCCGACCGCCGCATGGCGACGACGAGCGATGTCGATGTCCATGCCGCCAAGGCCGCTGCCCGTGCATCCGTGCCAAATCGGCGCGAAATACGCGCCGTCTGGCTGTTCTGGATCCATGCCATCATGTTCACGCTATGCTATCCCCGAAGCAGCCGGTCGCCGGATTTCGCCCCCAACCCGCTCGGCAGGCAGCAAAAACGAACCGAATATCCATCCATAGCCCAGAATTGTCGCCGCGACACCCGTGTGGGAGTGAGGTCGACGGAATTGCCGGCGGAAGCCATCGCGCCCCCGTCGCGTAGCCCGTGAATGTTGGAGGAGCATCCTGGACAAGACAATCGCCATCGCTGCGGCATTGATCCTGCGCGAGGATGGAAACGTGCTTCTGGTGCGGAAGGAGGGCTCGCCCGTCTTCATGCAGCCGGGCGGCAAGATCGAGCCCGGTGAGACGGCCGTCGAGGCGCTCCAGCGGGAACTGCACGAGGAACTCGGGCTGGAGATTGCGTCAGACGAACCGATCCCGCTCGGCTGCCATTCAGCGGCGGCCGCCAATGAGCCCGGCTTTCGTGTCGAGGCCGAGCTCTTCCTGCTGGCAGCGCGCGAGGGCGCGCGTCCAGGCGCGGAGATCGCCGAGATGAGGTGGGTCGATCCCGCCGCTCTCGGCGACCTCGCGATCGCCACGTTGTCGCGGGATCACATTCTCCCGCTGAGCCGGCCGCCGCAACGCCTGCTGGCCCGGATCTGCCGGCAGGAAAGCAGCGATTGAGCGGTCAGGCGGGCTCGAAGTTCATCGCGACGCCATTGATGCAATAGCGCAGATAGGTCGGCGCCGGGCCATCCTCGAAGACATGGCCGAGATGGCTGCCGCATTGCGAGCAGTGACACTCGGTCCGGACCATGCCGTGGCTGCGGTCGACCGTGGTCTCGACCGCACCCTCGATCGGGTCGTTGAAACTCGGCCAGCCTGTGCCGCTCTCGAATTTGCCGTCAGCGGCGAAGAGCGCCTGGCCGCAGCCGGCGCAGAAGAACGTGCCGGGCCGCTTCTCATGCAGCAGCGCGCAGCTGCCCGGATATTCGGTCCCATGCTGCCGCATCACCCGATATTGCTCGGGCGTCAGCAGCTTCTTCCATTCGTCGTCGCTGTGGGTGACAGGAAACGGCGTCGTCAGCATGATGATCTCCTCGATACGGGTTCTTGCTTTATATGGGGCGTCACCGCCGCGGCGGCATCAGTCCTCGCCGTGCAGCCGCAAGGCATCGCGCAATGCCGATACGGCTGCCGTGAGACGGCCGGCTTCGGCGATGTCGAGTCCCGCTCTTTCAGCAACGCACGCCGGAACCGCTTCGGCTTCATGGCCCAGGGCTTTTCCGCGATCCGTCAGGTGAATGCGGACCTGGCGCTCGTCGGCGGCATCGCGGATGCGCGTGACGAGGCCATTGGCCTCGAGCCGCTTCAGCAGCGGGGTCAGCGTGCTCGATTCGAGCAGCAGCCGATCGCCCAGCGCACCAACGGTCTGCCCGTCCTGCTCCCACAGAACGATCATGACGAGATATTGCGGATAGGTGAGCCCGAGCGGCTGTAACAGCGGCCGATAGATCTTGTTGAAGGCGTGGCTCGCGGAGTAGAGCGCAAAGCAGACGAAGTCATCGAGGCGCGGCGTGGTGCCCGATGCGGCGGCGTCCCCCTTGGTGGTCATCCTGGCGCTCCGTGCTGATCAACGTTTCAGATAGATCGCGCACGAGACAATCGCAAGCGGCCGGGCCGCTTCGCCATTCCGCGCTCAGTCGGTCGACTGGTCGGGAACCAAGCGCAAGAGCCGGCCGGGATCGTCATCCTCGATCAACCAGAGCGCGCCGTCGGGCGCCACGGCGACATCGCGGATGCGAGCCCCCATATCCCAGCGCTCCGCTTCATCGGCGTTTCCATTGCCGTCGAAGGTGACGCGTACCAGCGCGCTCGCGGCGAGGCCGCCGATGAACGCCGATCCGCGCCACTGCGGGAACATGCCACCCTCATAGAAGGCGAGGCCTGCCGGCGCGATGACCGGGTTCCAGTAGAGCGCCGGCGCTGCGAATTCCGGACGCGTCGCATGGCGCGGGATCGGGGTGCCGTTGTAGTTGTCGCCATTCGAGACAATCGGCCAGCCATAGTTCTTGCCCGGCTCGATCAGGTTGAGTTCGTCGCCGCCGCGCGGTCCCATCTCGTTGAGCCACAAAGCGCCGTCAGGCGCGAAGGCCAGGCCATAGGGATTGCGGTGTCCCGTGCTCCAGGTCTCGGCGCGCACGCCGCCGGCCGCGGCATCGGGATTGTCAGGCGCGGCCTTCCCATCGAGGGTCAGCCGCAACACCTTGCCGCGCGCCTCGTCCGGATTCTGCACACTTTGGGGACGCATGCGGTCGCCGACCGTCAGGAAGAGATGTGTGCCGTCGGGATCGAACGCGATGATACCGCCCGGCTGGCCAACGCCACCTTCCGGCGTCTGCCGCCAGATCACGGAAAGCGCGTCGAGGCTGCTGCGTGTTCCCGCGACGGTGAGCTTCGCTCGGGCTAGCATCAGCGTGCCGCCGCTGCCTTCGGGCGCGACATAGGTCAGATAGACGATATGGTCACTGCGGAAATTGGGCGAGGGCGCGATGTCGAGCAAGCCGTTCTGCCCTTGTGCCGCGACGGACGGCACGTTGACGATCGGTGTCTTCTTGCCGTCCTGCGTCACCAGGAAGAGATGACCGGGCTTCTCGGTGACGAGCATCCGGCCATCAGGCAGGAAGGCGAGCGCCCAGGGCGTGTCGAAGGTGGCCACTTCGCTCGCCGCAAAGGGTTTGGTTGCGCTTGGCTGATGGTTGCCGGCATTAACACTGGCGGCGTGGGCGCTCGTCGCGAAGAGGAGCAGCAGGGCGGCGGTTGTGATCGGCTTCATGGGACCTCAATGCGTCGCTTGCGCGTCGGTTCACGTGTCGTGAGATGGTGATCCCAGGAAATAGGTCGCGTTTGCCCGCCGTCCCCACACAAAGGCGTGACGTCGGCGCGAGGATCGCTCAGCGGGCGCGCCGCTCGCTGCGGACGACATGGACCAGAGCCCCCGCGAGCAGGATCGCCATGCCGAACCATGTGAGGGCATAGATGAGGTGATTGTTGGGGAAGGCGATGACGGTCAGGCCACCGACCGGCAAGCCGCCGGGATTTTCCGTCGCGTCGGCATCGACGAAATAGGGGGCCACCGGGCCAAGCCCTTGCGCCGCGGCGATGGCCGCGACATCGCGCGAATACCAGCGCCCGGCAGCCGGATCGTTGGCGCGCAGGAACGCACCGCCCGGCTCCGACATCCGCATCAGCCCGGCAAACGCTGTGTCGCCGGCAATCTGTCCCTCGCGCCGCGTCGCGGGATCGCGCCGGTCGCCGGGCACGAAGCCGCGATTGACGAGCACGGTGAACCCCCAGTCGGTCGCAAACGGCGTCATGACCCAGAAGCCGGAGCCGCGCTCGGTCACGGCCTGAACGAGGGTCTCACGGTCGTTGAGAAACCTGCCCGAAAGTGCGACGTGGCGATAGGCGTCGTCGCGCGCATTGATCGTGGGCCAGGCTGCGGGGTCAGGCGCCGCCACGGGCGCGGCATCGACGCGTTGCTCGACCTGGTGGATGAGATCGAGCTTCCAGCTTCGACGCTGCAACTGCCAGGTGCCGAGCGCCGTCAGAACCAGCACGGCGCAGCAGCCGGCAACGATCAGTCCCGTCAGCCGCCGCCGCGAAACGGCAGGAGCCGGAGGTATCGGCGGTCCCGCGCCCCCATCCGGAGCGCCGGGGCCGCTGCTTGAAGTCATGGCATCTGGCTCATGTCGTGGCCGGGCATCATGTTGGTGTTGAGATGATACATGACCCACAGCGATCCGCTGAGTGCGATGACAACGAGGATCAGCGTGAAGAGCAGCGCCATCATCGACCAGCCGCCCTCGGATTTCATATTCATGTGCAGGAAGCAGATCATATGCACGAGGATCTGCGCCACGGCGAAACCGATGATCGTGATCGCTGTGATCTGCGTCGGCAATGCGCCGCTCATCACGAGCCAGAACGGGATCGCGGTCAGGATCACCGACAGCACGAAGCCGATGGTATAGCTCTTCAGCGTGCCCTGCGGGTGGTCAGCATGATCATGGTCATGGCCATGCTGGTGGGTCGCAGCAGGCGCGGCGTCAGCGGTCGAGCTCATCGCAGCATCCCCATGAGATAGACGAAGGTGAAGACGCCGATCCAGATGACGTCGAGGAAGTGCCAGAACATGCTGAGGCAGGATAGCCGGCGCTGGTTGGCCGCGATCAGTCCGCGCTTCTTCACCTGGACCATCAGTGTCACCAGCCAGATCAGGCCGAAGGTGACGTGTAGGCCATGCGTGCCGACCAGCGTGAAGAAGGACGACAGGAAGGCGCTGCGCTGCGGCGTTGCGCCCTCGTGGATCATATGCGCGAACTCGTAGAGCTCGATCGAGAGGAAGGCGAGGCCGAAGAGAGCCGTTACCGCGAGCCATGCCTGGACCTGGCCTGTGCGGCCACGCTGCATCGCCAGCATGGCGAAGCCATAGGTGATCGAGGAGAGAAGCAGCATCGACGTGTTGAGCGCGACGAGCGGCAGGTCGAACAGGTCCTTCGGCGATGGGCCGGCTGCATAGCTGCCGCCGAGCACGCCGAAGGTCGCGAACAGGATCGCAAAGATGAGGCAGTCGCTCATCAGATAGATCCAGAAGCCGAGCGCGGTGCTGCCGCCCTCCGCGTGCTCATGCTCATCGGCGAGGTGGAACAGCGGCGCGCCTTGCGGCGTGGTCAGGGCGGTGTCGCTCATCGCGTCACCTCCGCGGCCAAAAGGCGGGTTCGCGCGGTCTCTGTCGCGAGGATGGTCTCGGCCGGGATGCGGAAATCGCGGGCATAATTGAAGGTGTGGCCGATCGCGACGGCCAGCAGGCCCGCGAAGCTCACCGCCGCCAGCCACCAGATGTACCAGATGAGGCCGAAGGCCAGCGCGACGCTGAGCCCGGCGAGGATCACGCCGGTACCGGTGTTGCGTGGCATCAGGATCGCCTTGAAGCCGCTCTCGGGCCGCGTGTAACCGCGATTCTTCATGTCCCACCAGGCATCATTGTCGTGCACGACCGGCGTGAAGGCGAAATTGTAATCCGGCGGCGGCGACGCGGTGGCCCATTCCAGCGTGCGGCCGTCCCAGGGGTCGCCAGTCGTGTCGCGGAGGCTCTCGCGGCGGCGGATGCTGACCGCGATCTGGATCAGGAAGAACAGGATGCCGAGCGCGATCAGGACGGCACCGAACGCTGCGATGACGAACCAGATCTGCAACGCGGGATCATCGAACACGCGCAGCCGACGCGTCACGCCCATCAGGCCGAGCACATAGAGCGGCATGAAGGCGAAGTAGAACCCGACGACCCAGAACCAGAACGACAGTTTGCCCCAGAACGGATCGAGCTTGAAGCCGAACGCCTTCGGGAACCAGTAGCTGATGCCGGCGAAGAGCCCGAACAGCACGCCGCCAATGATGACATTGTGGAAATGCGCGACGAGGAACAGCGAGTTGTGCAGCACGAAATCCGCCGGCGGCACCGCGAGCAGCACGCCGGTCATGCCGCCGATGATGAAGGTCAGCATGAAGGCGAGCGTCCACATCATCGGCAGTTCGAAGCGGATGCGGCCGCGATACATCGTGAACAGCCAGTTGAACATCTTCGCGCCCGTCGGGATCGAGATGATCATCGTCGTGATGCCGAAGAACGAGTTCACGCTGGCGCCGGAGCCCATCGTGAAGAAGTGGTGCAGCCAGACCAGATAGGAGAGGACGGTGATCACGACCGTCGCATAGACCATCGACGTATAGCCGAAGAGGCGCTTGCGAGAGAAGGTCGCAGTGACCTCCGAGAAGATGCCGAAGACGGGCAGGATCAGGATGTAGACTTCGGGGTGTCCCCAGATCCAGATGAGGTTCACGTACATCATCGGATTGCCGCCGAAGTCGTTCGTGAAGAAGTTGGTGCCGACATAACGGTCGAGCGACAGGAGCGCGAGCACGGCGGTCAGCACCGGGAAGGCCGCGACGATCAAAATGTTGGTGCAGAGCGCGGTCCAGGTGAAGATCGGCATCTTCATCATCGTCATGCCGGGCGCGCGCATCTTCACGATCGTGCAGATGAGGTTGACGCCCGACAGCAATGTCCCGACGCCCGCCACCTGCAGCGCCCAGATATAGTAGTCGACGCCGACATCGGGGCTGTAGCCGATGTTCGACAGTGGCGGATAGGCGAGCCAGCCTGTGCGCGCGAACTCGCCGATGAACAGCGACATCATGACGATGACGGCGCCGGCTGCGGTCATCCAGAAGCTGAAATTGTTGAGGAAGGGGAACGAGACGTCGCGCGCGCCGATCTGCAGCGGCACGATGAAGTTCATCAGACCCGTGACGAGCGGCATCGCCACGAAGAAGATCATGATCACGCCATGGGCGGTGAAGATCTGATCATAGTGATGGCTGTCGAGATAGCCCTGGCTGCCGCCGAATGCGATCGATTGCTGCAGCCGCATCATGATCGCATCAGAAAATCCGCGCAGCAGCATGACGATGCCGAGCACCAAATACATGATGCCGATGCGCTTGTGATCGACGCTGGTGAACCACTCGCGCCAGAGATAGCCCCAGAGCTTGAAATAGGTGATCGCGCCGAGCAGCGCGAGGCCGCCAAGCGCGACGACGATGAACGTGCCAACGACAATCGGCTCGTTCAGTGGCAGCGATTCGAGCGTGAGGCGGCCGAAGATCGCGTGGACGATGGGGGAATTGTCGGACATGGGGGCGGAGGTCATGAGTTCGTCGGCCGGCGCTCGCCGGTCAGGAGGGAGAGCGACGGGGCGCGGGCCGGCGTGAAGCCGGGAACGGCCGTGCCGGGGAGGCGGAGGCCGGAGCCGGTGAGCGGGGCGCCGGCCGGGACGGAGGCGGGCGGGGACCGGCTCGCCATCATCGCGGCGGCCTCTTCGGGCGTGCAGATGCTGGCCAAATAGCCCGGCTCCGTGCCGAGCACGCTGCCGCGGCGGCGGTATTTGTCATATTCGAGCGGCAGCACGTTGTAGATGCCGGCCATGCCGAGCCCGCCCTTGGCATCGATCGCCATCATCTCGCTCATGCACATCTTTCCCGGCTCGACGCAGCGATTGAGGATGCGGCGATAGAGATCGGGATCGACGGAGGCGAAGCGCTGGACGGGAGCGTTCTCGCTCGGCTGCTCCAGCTGAAGATAGGTTGCGCGATCGAGTGCGCCCTCGCCCTTCTTGCCGTCAGCGGTCCAGGTTTCGAAATCCGCGTTGCTCATCCCGTGGAAGGCGAACTTCATCTGCGAGAAGCCGGCGCCGCTGTAATTGGCCGAGAAGCCCTCATAGGTCCCGGCCTTGTTGATCACCGCGTGCAGCTTCGTCTGCATGCCGGGCATCGCGTAGATCTGGCCGGCAAGCGCAGGGATGAAGAAGGAGTTCATCACGGCGGAAGAGGTAATGCTGAAGTCGATCGGCCGATCGACGGGGGCCGCGAGTTCGTTGACGGTGGCGATGCCGTAATCCGGATAGATGAAGAGCCATTTCCAGTCGAGCGCCACGACCTCGACACGGAGCGGCGCCAACTCCTGTGTGACGGGCTGGCCGGCGGCCAGACGATCGAGCGGGCGATAGGGATCGAGCAGATGCGTGCCCATCCAGGTGACGGCGCCGAGGCAGATGATGATCAAGAGCGGCGCGGCCCAGATCACCAGCTCGAACTGGGTCGAATGATCCCAGTCGGGCTGATAGTTTGCCGCCTTATTGGTGTGTCGATAGCGCCAGGCAAACAGCACGGTCAGTGCCATCACGGGCACGATGACCAGCAGCATCAGCACAGTCGAGACGATGATGAGGTCGCGCTGCTGCACCGCCACATCACCTGATGGTGCGAGGACGACCATGTTGCAGCCGCCAAGCAGCAGCGCTGCCGGCAGCAAGGCTAGGGAACGAAATCGGCTCACTGTTCGGACCTGTCCGGGATGCGTCGCATGCCCGAGACAACTAGATGCAGCGCAGCAAAGGCGGGACTGGACAATTTGTCCAATGCCCGCCGAGGGCGTCAGGGAACAGAAAGTCAGGATGGCAGGGAGGACTCTTGCCGCATGATCGGCGCCGACCAAGGAACGGATCTGAGATGATTTCTGAGACGGCGACGTCAACGCCGACCGCGACGCCGATGGCGACGGAAGCCGAGAACGACGCGGTGCGCATCCATGCGCGCCACGGTTCGGTCGAGCCCGGCGAGATCGCGATCGGCGTCATCATCGGCCGTGCGTCGGAGTTCTTCGATTTCTTCGTCTATGCGATCGCGTCCGTCGTGGTCTTCCCGAAGCTGGTCTTCCCGCAGTTCGATCCGTTGACGGGGACGCTCTATTCCTTCGCGATCTTCGCGCTAGCCTTCATCGCCCGGCCGGTCGGTACCGTACTGTTCACGGCGATCGACCGTCAGTATGGCCGCGGCCTCAAGCTGACGGTCGCCCTGCTGCTGCTCGGCATATCGACGGTCGCGATCGCATTCCTGCCCGGCCATGCGCAGATCGGCGTTGCCTCGGCCTGGCTCCTGGCTGGCCTTCGCATCGGCCAGGGCCTCGCCTGGGGCGGATCGTGGGACGGGCTCGCCTCGCTGCTGGCGCTGAACGCGCCCGACACCCGCCGGGGCTGGTATGCGATGATCCCGCAGCTCGGCGCGCCGGTCGGCCTCATCATCGCGAGCGCGCTGTTCGCCTATTTCGTCGGCCATCTCTCGGCAGAGGATTTCTTCGACTGGGGCTGGCGCTATCCCTTCTTCGTCGCCTTCGCGATCAATGTCGTCGCCCTGTTCGCCAAGCTTCGTATCGTCGTGACGCCGCAATATGCGGCGCTCTACGAGACGCGCGAGCTGCAGCCGGCCCGCGTCCGCGCAACGCTCAGGGCCGAAGGACGCACCGTCCTGATTGGAGCCTTTGCGCCGCTCGCCAGCTTCGCCCTGTTCCACATGGTGACGGTGTTTCCGCTGTCCTGGGTGTTCCTGTTCACGCGCGAGATGCCGGCGCGCTTTCTCTATATCGAAGCGCTTGCCGGCATTGTCGGCGTCGCCTCGATCTTCGTGTCCGGATTTCTCGCCGACAGGTTCGGCCGAACGGCGCTGCTCGGCACCTGCGCCGTGGCGATCGCTGTCTTCAGCGGCTTCGCCCCGCAAATGCTCGACAGCGGCCTTGTGGGCGAGGCGGCCTTTATGGTCGTTGGCTTCCTGTTGCTCGGCCTTTCCTTCGGCCAGTCATCGGGCGCGCTCGCCTCGAACTTCTCGCCCGCCTATCGCTACACCGGTGCGGCGCTGACGGCGGATCTTGCCTGGCTGTTCGGCGCCGGCTTCGCGCCCTTCGTGGCGCTCTATCTCTCGAGCCATTTCGGCCTGATCTCCTCGGGCCTCTATCTCCTTTCGGGTGCCGTGTGCACGCTGCTGGCGCTTGGCGCCAACCGCCGGCTCGAAATGGCCTCGCGGCGCTAGCCGGCTCATTTCACCCGGGATTTCTCGAGCTTCCGCGCGAGGGTCCGGCGGTGCATGCCGAGCCGGCGCGCGGTTTCCGAGATGTTGAATCCGGTCTCGGCCAATGTCTCGTGGATGCGCTCCCATTCGAGGTTCTTGATCGAGGTCGGCCGCTGTGTCAGCGCGACCGAGCTGTCGCCGTCGGCCCGTTCGAAAGCGGCGATGATGTCGTTGGTGTTCGACGGCTTCGGCAGATAGTGGCAGGCGCCGAGCTTGATCGCCTCGACGGCGGTGGCGATGCTGGCAAAGCCCGTCAGAACGACGATGCGCATCGCCGGGTCATGCGCATGCAGCAGTGCGACGCATTCGAGCCCGGATCCCGAAGCAAGCTTGAGATCGACCACCGCATAATGCGGTGTCACGGTCTCGAGCAGGGTGCGGATGCCCTCGATGCCATCGCTTTGATGCACCACGAAGCCGCGCCGTTCCAGCGAGCGGCGAAGCGCGCGGGCAAAGGACGCATCGTCCTCGACGATCAAGAGCGGCTGTTCAGTGTTCACCATGGCCTCCCGTCGCGAGCGAGGCGAGCGGCAGCGCGAGCGTCACGCAGGCGCCGCCATCGGCGCCGTTTTCCGCCGCCACCGTGCCGCCGAGCTTGCGGATGACGTTGACCACCAGGAACAGGCCGAGGCCTCCGCCCGGCCGGCCCTTGCTCGATCGGTAGGGCTTGCCGATGGTTTCGAGCATGTCGGGCGCGAAGCCGGGCCCGACGTCGGAGACGGCGATGACGATGGTGTCGGCCTGTCGCCCGGTGACGACGCCGATCCATCCGGGCGACGCCTCAAGGGCGTTGTCGAGAATGTTGAAGATGACCTGCTTCAGGGCGGTATCGGAGATGATGGCTGCGTCCGGCTCGATCAGGTTCGAATAATCGATGACGGCCGGCGAACGACTCTCGCGCCATTCACCGATCGTTTCGTCGAGGAACCGTGTCGCCGTCGTGCGGATCGTGCCCTCGCCGCGCGCATCGCCTGACGAGATCAGGATGCCCGAGACGATCGCCTTGCAGCGGTCGAGCTGCGATTGCATCTCCGCGATATCGCCGGCGATCTCGGGATCCGCGCCAAGCTGCGGCATCCGCTGCCAGTCGCTGAGGATTACCGAGAGCGTCGAAAGCGGCGTGCCGAGTTCATGGGCAGCACCCGATGCGAGCAGGCCCATCCGCACGATGTGATCCTCCTCCACCGAGCGCTGTCTCAGTTCCGCGAGGCGGGAATCGCGCGCCTTCAGATTGTGCTGGATGCGGGTCACGAAGAACACCAGCAGCGTCGCGGCGAGGACGTGGCAGATGAACATGCCCTGGATATGCAGGCCGAGCAGTTCGCCATGGGCATGCGGCATGTCGAGCGCGCGGAACCTGACGGTGAGGAACAGGAAGCACCCGGAGGTGACGAACACGAGCATCCAGGCCGACCATGCGTCGACGAGCACGGCGCCGAGGATCACCTGCAGCAGATAGAGCGACACGAACGGATTGGAGGCGCCGCCGCTGAAATAGAGCTGCAGCGTCAGCGCGCCGACATCGAGCATCAGCTCAAGGAAAAGCTCGGAATTGGAGATCGCCTGCCGCCGCGATTGACGAAGCAGGCTGACGATGTTGAGCAGGACCAGGAAGCCGAGCACGGCCGCCATCGCGGCGAGCGGCAGGGCGATCGCCAGTACGAACTGAACGTAGAGGATCGTCAGCACCTGGCCGATAACCGCCAACCAGCGCAGCTGGACCAGCAGCAATAGGTTCTTCTTGTTGGTGATATCGCGCGCCTGGATCGTCGTTCTCCCAAACCTGCCCCGCTGCAACATGTCGCCGATCGGCGCGATGACAACCATACGCCGTGCGATTCACCGCCCGCCGGCCACCTGGGGGGAAAGCGCGAAATCGGGGTGCGATGTCAAGGGCGCGCGCTTGACGTGAAGCCGTCGTCGGCGCCTGCTGGCCCCGCACAAGGTTTCGGCCGGGATTCGCAGAAGGATGCCGGCCGATAGGGAACGAGGAAGGGCACATTCGCCCGAAGCCTCGACCGCCCCCGCGACTGTGAGCGGCGAGCGACCTGCCGATTGCCACTGGATTTCGTCCAAAACGGCGCGATCCGGGAAGGCGGCAGGCTGCAACGACCCGCGAGTCAGGAGACCGACCCTGTGGATGTGTTCAACTGAAGCCGTCGGTGGGACGGCAAACGGAGATACCCCATGCATATCGAACCTGGACTGGTCGACAGCAGCAAGATCTGGCTGAGCTATGTCACGGCCGCCGGAGCCGGCGGTTACACGCTGAAGCTGGCCGCCGAGGCGATCCGAGCGCGCGGGCCGCTTTCGCTTCTGGCCCGCAGCGGCGCGACGACCGCGCTCGTCTTCGCCTTCTTCGAGATCCTGCCGCACTATCCGGTCGGCGTTTCCGAGGTCCATCTCATTCTCGGGTCGACGCTGTTCCTGGTCTTCGGCGCGGCCCCGGCGGCGATCGGCCTCGCCCTCGGACTGCTGATCCAGGGCCTCTTCTTCGCGCCGTTCGATCTGCCGCAATATGGCATGAACGTCACGACGCTCCTGGTGCCGCTCTTTGCCCTGTCGGCGCTGGCCCCGCGCGTCATCGCGGCGGGAACGCCCTATGTCGAGCTCAAATATCGTCAGGCGCTTGCCCTCTCGACGACCTACCAGGCCGGAATCGTCGCCTGGGTCGCCTTCTGGGCGCTCTATGGCCATGGCTTCACGGCGGACAATACCGCCGCGATCGCATCCTTCGGCGGCGCCTATATGCTGGTGATCATCATCGAGCCGCTGGTGGATCTGGTGGTCCTCGCGGCTGCGAAGGCGCTGCACCGCCTGAAGGGGAACCCGCTGTTCGAGCGCCGTCTGTTCGAGGCGGCCTGACGGGCTCAAGCTCCCATGAAAAGGGATGGCGGCGCGTGTCGCCGCCATCCAGACCGTCTAGGAGAAGGCGCGCTTCAGGGCCGGCACGCGGGTCAGCACCAGCATGTCGACTGCCAGGACGCAGATGAGCGCGATGCCCGCCATCGGGAAAGCCAGCGAAACGGCGAGTCCGACCAGGATCGCGCCCTTCCAGAGCGGCAGTTCACGGGGCATGGGCGGGGCCGCGAGGCGACCGACGCCGGAAGGCCGGCGTTTCCACCACATGACGATACCGGAGACGCAGAGGAACAGGACCAGCGCCAGATAGACGAGGTTGAAGACGAAGTTCCACGTCCCCGCCATGCCCTTGTGCAGGCCGATGCCCCAAGCCATCAGCTTCGCGACCGGCTTGTAGTCGGCGTAGCGGATATCGGCCAGGATGTTGCCGGTATACTGGTCGATATGGACGAAGCGATCGTCCGAAGGCGTGAACCCATCGCCGTTCCGGGCGTCGATCGAGACCGTGTAGACGCCCGTCTCGCTCATGGGTAGCGACAGCCTGTACTGGCCCGCGAAGCCATTGGCTGCCGCCCATTGCGCGACGGTGTCGAGAACCACCGGCTGCGGGACGGCGGGCCTCCCAGCCGCGGAGCCGGAGGCCGGCAACGGCGTCAGTTCGAGCCCCCATGGCACCTCATGCAGCGGTGAGAGGTTGAGCGAAGCGTGGGTCAGGTCGGAAAGCGGGACATTGTCCCACTTCTCGGCCGGAAAGGACGACCACGGCTTGACGAATTTATCGCCCCAGATTCCCGTCCAGGCGAGGCCCGACAGCATGAAGAGGAACAGGAAGGCGGCGATCCAGATGCCGGTCGCCTTGTGCAACTCCTTCCAGAGGCCGCGCCCCCTGGCGGACAGCCTCGGAACGAATGCCTGCACAAGCCCGCCACTCCTTGGCCACCAGAGATAGAGTCCGGTAGCGATCAGCAGGATGGTCAGGGATGCGGCGGCCTCGATGAGCCGGTCGCCGAGATCGCCAATCAGCAGAGTGCCATGGATCCGCTCGGCGAGAGCGCGGATTGTCGTCGCTTCGTTCTGCGCGTTGAGGACGGTGCCTTTATAGGGATCGACGGCCACCGCGAAGGAGGCGCCGTCCTTGCTGAGCTCGAAAAAGGCTGGCCGCGTTGCTGACTCCGGCGCGATAAAGGTCGTGAGCATCCCGCCCGGGACCGCGGCGGCGGCAGCGCGCGCCTGCGCCGAGACCGGCAGCGCCGGCCCGCTCGCCACGACGTTCGGCGCTTGGCCGAGTTCGTTGCTGACGCTGGAATAGATCATCATGACGCCGCCGGTGAGCGCCAGCATCATGAGAAACGGGATGACGAACAGGCCGGCATAGAAGTGCCAGCGCCAGGCCGCGAAATAGAACGGATTGACTGCAGGCGCGGGATGCGAGGTGGCGCTCATGGGGCCACCTCCCTGAAGGCGGCGAACGGGCGCCGAGGCAAGGAAGAGTGCACGGCAGGTCGCCGCGCGGTGGAAGCGCTTCGAAGGAACATGATTTTCCAATGGCTGAACGCCCGCGGAGCGGGCTGAAAAGGACGAGCCGACCCGAAGGACGGCGCTGGCTTTCAGCTCAGCCTTGGCGGCGCACGAGGATTTTGCGGCGTTCGCTCTGCAGCATCCTTCGGGGCTTCGGTCCGGGCCACGATGGCGCCGGCATCGCGTGCCGGGCCTGGATGCGACCAGGCATCGCCGACGAGCGGCGGCGCCAACGCCCCGACCATGCTGCAGCCGAGCGTGCAGCAATCGAGGCCGTGGCGGGCCGGTACGGCTGGCTGGTCTGGCGTCGCTTGCGTTGCGGCGCCGGTGGCGCAGATGATCTGCCCGAAGGCGTCATCGGGTTGCGCAGCCGCGCCGCCAAGCGACAGACCGGAGATCAGCGCCTGGACGACGAGCATCAAGGCGATGAACATCGCCCCTTCCCGTGCCAGTTCCTGACGAGCCAATCTGCGCAAATCGATGCCCTCCTCCGCGAGAATAGCATCGGACGCCGCTGCCGGTCACTGTGTCGGCGCGCAGAATCGTACGCTGGAGGCCGGTGCCTGCTTTATGGCAGAAAGCGGCGCGCGCCTCGGAGGCGGTCTGGTGCTGATCTGAATCAGGCGCGCCAGGCCATTATGTCGTTGCCGTGCGGGATGCCCGGGTTCCGAGCACCACGAGGGGCGCCGCCGCAAGATTGACCGCGGCGACCAAAAGCCAGACGGCGCCGGGCCAGAACGGCTGCACGGCGACATAGAAGGTCGAGAATCCGAGCGGGGCGACGATCGAGGCGAGGCTGACGGTCGAGGCGAGCACCCCCTGGAACTGGCCTTGTTGGCTCTCGCTGACGCGCCGGGTGGCGAGCGCCTGGAACGCCGGGATGCCGATGCCGCCAAGGGCGAAGAAGGGCATGATGGCGAAGATGACCCAACTCTCTCTGGCGAGGGCCATGACGACGAGGGCCGCCGCCGAGCAGGAGATCCCGATCAGGACGGCGCCGCGCTCACCGAGCCGCCTCGCTGCCGGGCCGGGCAGGAGGGCCTGGACCAGCGTCTGGCAGACCCCGAAGGCCCCGAGCGACAGGCCGATCCAGGCGCCGTTCCAGCCGAACGTGTCCGTGCCCCACAATGCCCAGCAGATGCCATAGGCCTCTCCCCCGCCGGCCAGGATGAAGAAGACCAGGACGATTGGCAGCAGCGGCGGCATCGAGAACAGCCAGCGCAGCGGCAGAAGCGGGTTGAACGCGGCGATGGTCAGCTTGCTTCTGCTCGGGACGCGCGATTCCGGCAGCATAAACACGGCAAGCAGGAGATTGCCGGCTGTCAGCGCGGCGGCCGCAATGAACGGGAGCCGCAGCCAGACGTCGCCAAGCAAGCCGCCAAGCACCGGTCCGATGATGAATCCGGCCCCGAACATCGCGTTGAACAGGCCGAAGCGCCGGGCGCGCTGATCCTTCGTGGAGATGTCGGCGATATAGGCCGAGGCGACGGAGATATTGGCGCTGGTGAGGCCCGCGATGGCTCGCCCCAGAACCAGCATCCAAAGCTGCGGCGCGAATGCCATGATGAGGTAGTTGACGGTTGCGCCCGCCAGCGAAACGAGCAGCACCGGCCGTCTGCCGAGCGTATCGCTCAATGACCCAAGCACCGGAGCGAAGACGAACTGCATGGTCGCGTAGAGCGCCGCCAGGATGCCGATATAGGGCGCGATGTCCGCCGCGTGCGCGACGTCGGCAAGGAGGCGCGGCAGGATCGGGAAAATGAGACCGATCCCGATCGCATCGATCAGGACGGCGGCGAAGATCACGACGAGGGGTCGGTTCACGGCAAGCATCCGGCGGTCTCCAGGGCGGGCGCGGTCGGTCGGGCGGCGCTGGTCTCGTCGTCGTTGCGAGCCATCGCGCAGGCCTGCCGGCTGAGACGGATTGATTGCATCGGTTGGCCTTTCAATGCGGCATGTACGCGTCATAAAAGTAGACGGAGTACATTTCTGATAAGGCGACCGACTGTTCACGTCAAGGCGAACTGTACCCGGTACAGAATCGATGCTATCCAGAACGCATGTCCGAGCCGATCGACCGTCGAACGCGCAAGCGCCTGGCCACCCGTCAGGCCATTTCCAACGCGGCCACGCGGCTGTTCTGGGAACGGGGGTTCGAAGCCGTCACAGTCGACGACATCGCCGAGGCTGCCGATGTCGGGCGGATGACGGTGTTCAACCATTTTCCCCGCAAGGAGGACATGTTCTTCGATCGCGAGGAGGAGGGGCGGGAGTTGCTGCGCAGCGCGCTCCGCAACGGCGATGGCGCTACCATGCCCATCGAGGCGCTCCGACAACTTGCGCATCAGCTCGTGGCGGAACGGGCGCCTTATGTCGTGTTCTCGCCCGAGAGCCAGAATTTCGTCAGGACGATCGAGGCAAGCGAGACCCTGAAAGCTCGGGCGCGGGCCATTCGTGATGAGCTTGCCGATGTCGTGGCGTCTGCGCTGGCCGAGACCGCCGGGCGCGCGACCGGCGACCCCGATGCCCGTCTGGCCGCCGCCTTGCTTCTGGCCGTCTGGTCGACGGCTTTCGCCGAGGCGCACCGGATATTCCGGCAAACAGGCGACGCCGAGGACGCGAGGTCTACCCTTCTCGGCATTGTCGACCAGGGAACCGTCGGCGTGCTCGCCGCGATGGCGGGCACGCCCTATTGCTAACTGCGGATGCCGCGGCCGCGTTCATCGAAGCCGCTGGCGCGCTGGCCTCAGACTTGCGCCAGACCACCGTCGACGAAGATCTCGGCGCCAGTCATGAAGCTGCTGTCGGCGGGGGCGAGAAACGCAGCCACCGCTCCGGTCTCCGATGGGTCGCCGATGCGCCCGAGCGGGGTGGCGGCGCCGAGTTCCATCATCGCGTCCTCCCCCACCACCTGCAGCGCCAGTTCCGTCTTGGTCGGGCCCGGCGACAGCACATTGATGCGGATGCCCGTTCCGCGCAGATCGAGCGCCCAGCTGCGGGCCAGATTGCGGATCGCAGCCTTGCTGGCGCTGTAGACGCTGAACTGCGGCGTGCCCATCACGCCGGCGCTCGAGCCGGTCAGGATGATCGATCCGCCGGCTGCCATCAGAGGCAGCGCTTTCTGGACCGTGAACAGCAGCCCCTTCACATTGACATTGAAGGTCTCGTCAAACTGTTCGGCGGTGATCTCGCCGAGTGGCGCCAGATTTCCGGTGCCGGCATTGGCAAAGACGATGTCGAGGCTGCCGCGTTCGTCCTTGACGGACTGATACAATCGGTCGAGATCGGCCGGATCGGTCACCGACCCCTGCACGGCTCGCGCCGCGTTCCCCAATTGACGGAGGGCGTCGTCGAGGGCGTCCTGTCGCCTTCCGAAGAGATAGACGAACGCGCCTTCCTCGACGAACCGCTTGGCGGCACCCAGCCCGATGCCGCTTCCGCCACCGGTCACCACCGCCGTCTTGCCTTGTAGCCTGCTCATGATGTGCTCCTTCAATGAGGTTGCACTCACGTGGCTGGCCGCCCACCTATGGGCAAGTATGCACCTTTTGGTAAGTAGCAAAGAATGTCTCTCGACGTCTCCGACCTCCCTTCGCCGCCGGCTGTGGGCTGTACCCCGACGCTGCCCGGCTTCACCTGCGGGCTCGACGCGACGCTGCGCGTCATCTCCGGCAAATGGAAGCCGCTGATCCTCTATTTTCTCGCTCAGGACGGCCCCATTCGCTATGGCGAACTCCGCCGGGCCGTACGCGATGTCAGCGACAAGATGCTGATCCAGCAGCTCAAGGAGCTGGAGGCCGACGAACTGGTGAAACGGACCGACTACAAGGAGGTCCCGCCACGTGTCGATTACAGCCTCACGCCCTTGGGGCGAAGCCTCGCGCTGGCCCTCGTGCCGTTGTGCAGCTGGGGCACGGAGAACATGGCCGAGGTCACCCGCGTCTTTGCGCAAAGGCAGGCCACCAACCGCAAGCGGTGACGGATGTCGGTCCCCCAGGGCGGGAGCCTGACCCCGCCGGCAGCAGGGTGAGCGTCGCTTGGCGGCGCCGTGATGGATCGGCGGCGCGTTGGCGGCGTTCTCGTAGGGATGAAGATCGCCACCTTCAACATCAACGGCATCAATGGCCGGCTCGCCCTGCTCCTGCGCTGGCTCGCCGAGGCGGCACCGGACGTCGTCTGCCTGCAGGAACTCAAGGCGCCGGATGACCGCTTCCCGCAGGCCGCGCTGGCCGAGGCGGGGTACGGCGCAGTGTGGCGCGGGCAGAAATCCTGGAACGGTGTGGCCATCCTGGCCAAGGGTGTCGATCCCATCGAGACGCGGCGTTCCCTGCCCGGCGATGAGGACGACTCCCATAGCCGCTATATCGAGGCGGCGGTGAACGGCGTGCTGATCGCCTGCCTCTATCTGCCGAATGGCAATCCGGCGCCGGGGCCGAAATTCGCCTACAAGCTGCGCTGGTTCGAGCGGCTGCAGGCGCATGCCGCTGACCTCTTGGCGAGCGGCGCGCCGGTGGTGCTGGCCGGCGACTACAACGTCATGCCGACCGAACTCGATGTCTACAAGCCCGAACGCTGGACGGACGATGCACTGTTTCGGCCTGAAGTTCGCACGGCCTTCCACGCTCTCGGCGAACAGGGCTGGACGGATGCTGTCCGCCAGCTCCATCCCGGCGAGCGGATCTATACGTTCTGGGACTATTTTCGGAATGCTTACGGCCGCGACGCCGGGCTGCGCCTTGATCATCTCCTGCTGAGCCCTCCGCTCGTGCCGCGTCTCATCGCCGCCGGTGTCGATCGTCACGTCCGCGGCTGGGAGAAGCCGAGCGATCATGCCCCGGCCTGGATCGAGCTGGCCGACGCTTCGACACCGCGCCGGCGACTTCGAACCAGAGCTGCCAGGAGTGCGAAAACGGCCTTGCCAGACATGTGAGATCGATCTTATTCTCGTGAGAGATCGATCTCATAGGGTGGGGCATGAAGCAGAAGGCGATCACGCTGCTCGACGTGGCGCGGGAAGCCGGGGTCTCCCGGGCCACCGTGGCGCGGGTCCTCAACGCGACGGGTTATGTCGGCGAGGAGACCCGCATCAAGGTCGAGGCAGCCGCGCGGGCGACCGGCTACAGACCGAACGTCATGGCGCGCAGCCTTCGGACGCATCGTTCGTTCACGATCGGCCACATCCTGCTCGAGATCACCACCAATCCGTTCTTCGCCCATGTCGCGCGGGCGGTGGAAGGGGAGGCCCTCGGCAACGGCTACAAGGCCTTCCTGTTCAATCACCATGGCAACAAGGACGACGAGCGCTTCGGCGTCGAACGTTTCATCGAGCGCCAGGTCGATGCGGTGATCTTCACCTATCCGATCGACGGCGACAGCATCGCCCTGTTGCGCGCCGCCGAGATGCCCGTGGTGCAGATCGAACGGCAGCAGACCGCCGACACCGATGCCGTCCTGGTCGATAATCCGCTCGGGGTCGAACTGGCGATGCGCCACCTGATCGAACTCGGCCACAGGCGGATCGCTTTTATCGGCGGTGACCCGGTGCTCTATCCCTATTCGGGGGTCCAGCCGCGCTCGATCGAGGAAGAGCGGCTCGATACCTATGTCGCGTGCCTGCGTTTCGCCGGCATCTCCGTCGATCCGGATCTGATCCGGCTCGGCCGCTATGTCCACATCGACGGCGGCTCCAATATCGAAGGCTATCGCCACACCCAGGCGCTGCTGGCGCTGCGTGATCCGCCAACCGCGATCTTCGCCGCCTGTGACATTCTCGCTGCCGGCGTGTTCCGCGCCGCCTATGAGGCGCGCTTGCGGATTCCGGACGATCTGTCGGTGGTCGGCTTCGACGACACGCTCGGCGCCCATCTCGCGCCACGGCTGACCTCGGTGGCGCAGCCGATGGCCGAGCTCGGGCTCACCGCTTTCCAGCTGGCGCTCGGCGCCATCGAGAACAAGGGTCTCGCGCCGCGCGTCGTCACGCTCGCGCCGCATCTCGTCATTCGCGAATCGACCGGTCCCGCTGCGCCCGCGCCAAAGGCGCGCAGCTGATCCATCTCATCCGCAAGCCGTCGAAAGGAGGCAATCCCAACCCCGCTCACAAGGATAGACGGCCGCAAGGCCGCGGAAAATCAACCGGAGAGGAAACAATGCCATGACTACGAAAGCCCGTGCGCATTTGCGCAAGGCCGGGATGCTCGCATCCATTGCCGCCGCCGCGCTGATCGGCCTTGCGCCGATGGCCGCATCATCAGCCGACGCCGTGAAGCTTAATTTCTGGGACATGATCTGGGGTCCGCCGGAATATATCGATGCGGCCAAGGAGCTGGTCGGCGAATTCAACAAGCAACACCCGGAGATCCAGGTCGAGTATCGCTCGGTGCCCTGGAACAACTGGTACCAGACCTTCGTCACCGCGATCAGCTCGGGGACTGCGCCCGACATCTCGACCGGCGCCGGCTATCAGGCCGTCCAGCTCTATGACCAGGGCGCCATCCGCCCGATCGACGACGTGATCGCGGAACTGAAGGCCGACGGCGAACTCGACGACTTCCTGCCCAACACCGTCGATACGCTGCGCTATGACGATCACTATGTCGCGCTGCCCTGGGGTATCGACATCCGCGTCTGGTTCTACCGCAAGGACTTGCTCGAGCAGGCCGGCGTCAAGGTTCCGACCACCTGGGAAGAACTGCGCGCTGCCGCAAAGGCGACCACCAAGGACGGCAAATACGGGATCGTCGCCTCCGGCGACACCGGCGGCTCGCACTTCCTCTACAACGCCATCCTCAACAATGGCGGCGGCCTCTTCACCGCCGATCGCAAGCTCGACCTGAAGAACGACCGCAACATGGAGGCGTTCGAAGCCCTCGCCGCCATGGTCGCCGACGGTTCTGTCAGCCCCGCCTCGACGGGCTACAACAGCGACGACCGCAGAGCCGCCTTCAATCGCGGCCAGGCGGCCTTCACGCTCGACGGCCCAGGACTCATCGCGCAGGCCGGCGCAGAGGCCAAGAATATCGGCGTCCTCCCGCCGCTTGCGGGTCCGCATGGCGACAAGGCGACGATCTTCTGGGTCAACAACATCATGGTCTATGAGCAGACCAAGCACCCGGACGAGGTCAAGACCTTCCTGAAATGGTGGTCGAAGAACCAGCTTCCGCTCTGGACCAAGGGCAATACTGGCCAGTTGCCGACGCGCAAGTCGATCGCCGCGGACAAGGCAATCAAGGACGACGTCGCCCGTGCCTATGTGCTGGACAACTATGTCCCGATCGGCAAGACGACGGCCACCAACGCCTCCGGCATCTTCCCGGCGCTGAACGACGTCGAAGGCGAGGGCGCCATGCAGTCCTTCGCCCAGGAGCTGTGGCAGGGCAAGCCGGTCGGTCCGATCGTCGATACTGCCGAAACCCGCCTGAAGTCGATCCTGAAGGAATAGACGCGTGACGGTTCAGCCCCGGCTGGCCGGCGAAACCGGATCCTGGCGCGCCAGCGCCAGGAGCTGGTACGCCTCCGGCGACGCCCTGCCCTTCCTGTTGCTGGCGCCCTCGATCGTGCTGATGCTGGCCGTCATCGCCTATCCGATGCTGACCGGCTTCATGTACGGCTTCTCCACCGGCACGCTGCTGAAGCCCGGCAAATTCGTCGGGCTCGACAACTACCTGCGGCTGCTGCAGTCGCCCGATTTTCTACATGCGCTGTGGTTCAGCCTGCTCTTCGCCATCTTCAACGTCATCGGCTGCTATGTGCTCGGCCTCGCGCTCGCCCTGTTGATGAACCAGGACGTCCCGTTCCGGGGGTTCTTCCGCGTCGCGCTGCTGTTGCCATGGATCGTGCCATCGATCGTCTCGATCGTGTCGTGGCGCTGGATGATGGCCGACCAGCATGCGCTGTTCAACCAGATCATCGGCGCCTTCGGTGGCAGCCCGATCTACTTTCTCAGCGACCAGAACTGGGCCATCGCCGCGGTGATCGTCATCAAGATCTGGCGCTCGTTCCCTTTCATGATGCTCTCCCTGCTCGCGGCGCTGCAGGGCATCGACCGCAGCCTTTATGAGGCGGCCGCGCTCGACGGCGCCTCACGCTGGAACCAGCTGCGCTATGTGACGATGCCGCAGCTGCGCAACATCTCGATCGTGCTGTGCCTTCTGATGACGATCTGGACCGTCAACGACTTCGACACGCCCTGGCTGTTGACGCAGGGCGGACCGGCCAACGCGACCGAAAACCTCGTGCTGCTCGCCTATCGCTACACCTTCGGGCGCAACGATGTCGGCCTCGGCTCGGCCGTCTCGTTCATAACCCTCATCATTTTGATGGCGCTTGTCGTGGTGATGCTTCGCCGGCAAAGGGAGCGCTGACATGGCCTATCCCGCAACGTCGACCGCCCGCCGCTGGAGCCTTTTCTGGCTGCTGGTGGCGATCACCCTGGTGGTCAACCTGCCGATCATCCTGATGGTGATGAACTCGTTCCAGACCACCGAGCAACTGGTGAGCCGGACATCGATCCTGCCGCACGACCTGACGCTCGCCAATTACCGCTACCTCAATGACCGCACGAGCTTCTGGCAGTTCCTGTGGAACAGCTTCACCGTCTCGGGGGTCAGTACGGTCACCAGCGCGGCGATTGCAGCGCTTGCCGGCTATGCGTTGTCGCGCTTCCGCGGCCGTCTCGTCACCGGCTATTCGCGCGCGCTGTTCGTCGTCCAGATGTTTCCGATCATCCTGGCGCTGATCCCGCTGTTCATCCTCTTCCGGACGCTCGGCCTCATCAACTCGCCGCTCTCGGTGATCATCCTCTACACCGTGGTGCACCTGCCCTTCGCCACCTGGATGGCGCGCGCCTTCTTCGACACCATCCCGCGCGAACTGGAGGATGCGGCGCTGGTCGATGGCTGCTCGCGCTTCGGCGCTTTCGTGCGGATCGTTCTGCCGCTGTCCGGTCCGGGACTCGCGGCGATCGGCATCTTCTCGTTCCTGTTCTCCTACAACGAGTTCTTCGTCGCCAACGTCTTCCTGAAGGACCAGAGCACGATGACGCTGCCGGTGGGCATCACGATGTTCATGCAGCAATATTCGACCGACTGGGGCAGCCTGATGGCTGCGGCGACGCTGACCGTCGTTCCCACCTTCATCCTCTTCCTCGGCATCCAGAAATGGATCACCTACGGCGCCGTCTCTGGCGGCGTCAAAGGGTGAGTCCGCAAAAGAACCTCAGGAAACTTCAAGGACATCGAACAGTGACACATCCCATTCGCGTCGGAATCGTCGGCTGTGGCGAGGTCGCGCAGGTCATCCACCTGCCGGCCCTCCGCGACCTGCCGGATCTCTTCCGCGTCACCGCGCTCTGCGACGTCAGCCCGGCCGTGCTCGCGGCAGCGGAACGCCACGCGCCGGACGCGGCCCTCTTTGCCGACTACCGGCAACTGGTCGCCTCCGACGATGTCGATGCCGTGCTCGTCGCCAACCCGAATGTCTACCATGCCGAGGTTGCCCTGGCGGCCATGGCCGCGGGCAGGCATGTACTGATCGAGAAACCGTTCTGCGTCTCACTGGCCGAGGCCGATGCGTTGATCGCGGCGGAAAAGGCGCATGGTGTCACCGTGCAGGTCGGCTTCATGCGCCGCCATGCGCCCGCCTTCGTCGAGGCCGTGAAGATGCTTGCCGAGCGCCGCGGCGATATCATCCTCGCCCGCGTGCACGACGTGATCGGCCCCAATGCCGCGATCATCGATTCGACCTCCAACGTCACGCGGGCGAAGGACGTTGCGGAGACGGTCCTCGAGGAGGGCAGGCGACGCATGAGCGAAGCGGCGCTCGCCGCGGTAGGCGTCGGCGAGGGCCCGAAATTCATGGCCTACAACCTGCTGCTCGGCCTATCCAGCCACGACATCTCGGCGATGCGCGAGTTGATCGGCATGCCGAAAGCGGTGCTCTCGGCAACGCAGCGGAACGGTGGCCGCGTCATCACGGCGAGCTTCGACTACGGACACTTCGTCTGCCAGTTCGAGACGGCGGTCGATCGCATTCCGCATTTCGATGCCCATCTCGAGGTGGTGACGCCGACCGAGATCATCCGCGTCGACTATGACACGCCCTATATCCGCCACCTGCCGGCGAAGCTGACGGTTCTTTCCGCGCATGGCGCGGCCGGGACCTCGACGGATACCAGCTTCCCGACCCGCTATGACGCGTTCGCCGTCGAATGGCGCGATTTCCACGCCAATGTCACCGAGCGCCGCACGCCGAAGACCTCGCTGGCCGATGCGCGCCAGGATCTCGAATTGTTCCGCGACATGATCGCATCGATGGCGTGACCGACCCCGACGAGGCGATCACCTCAGGCGGCTGCCCGCTCCACGACTGGCCGGCGGCGCTGTGAGGGTTGCGTGATCGACGGCGGCAAATAGGCCGCCCCCTCGAGCGGCGCCACGTCAACGCCCGGCGGCACGATCTCGTCGATTCGATCGAGGATATCATCACTGAGCGTCACCTCGGCGCCGGCGAGCAGGCCGTCGAGATGTTCCATGGTGCGCGGGCCGATGATCGCTGCGGTGAGAGCGGGGTGCGAGACCACGAAGGCGAGCGCCATGTGCATCAAGGAGATGCCGGCGCTGTCCGCCAATGCGATCAGATCTTCGACCTTGCCGAGGCTTTCTTCGTCGGACATTGCCTTGGGGAAGAATTTCGCGCGAAGCGAATCCGGCTGCGGCCGGCCTGTCCGGTACTTGCCGGTGAGCATGCCCTTCGCCAGCGGGCTCCAGGCCATCACGCCCATGCCAAAACGCTGGCAGGTCGGCAGCACGTCACGCTCGATCGACCGGTTGAGGATCGAATAAGGCGGTTGCTCGGTCCGGAAGCGGGCCAGCCCCCGCCGCTCCGCAGCCCACTGCGCGTCCACGATGTCGGATGCTGGAACGGTCGATGCGCCGAATGCGCGGATCTTGCCCGCCCGCATCAGGTCAGTGAGCACCGACAGCGTTTCTTCCACGTCGGTATCAGGCGATGACCGATGGATCTGGTAGAGGTCGATATGGTCGGTCTGCAGCCGCTGCAGCGAGTCCTCGACCGCCCGCGTGATCCAGCGTCGCGACGTGCCGCGCCGGTTCGGATCATTGCCCATCGGCAGAGCTGCCTTGGTGGCGAGCACGACATCGTCTCTCCGGCCTTTGAGGGCCTTGCCGACAATGATCTCGGATTCGCCCTGGCTGTAGGCGTCGGCGGTGTCGATGAAGTTGACGCCGAAATCGAGCGCCTTGTGGACCATGCCGATACACGCGTCGTGATCGGCATTGGCCAACTTCCCGAACATCATCGTGCCGAGGCAATAGGTGCTGACCTGGATGCCGGTTCGGCCAAGAGGGCGGTAACGCATGGTCGTCTCCTTCAAAGGGGGCTGGCGAAGCTGCAGCAAGGGCTGTATGGATAAATGGAACAGTCGTCCGTTTATACGGAACGTTGTTCCGGTTAGCAACGGATATTTTGGACCCCGGCAATGGATGTCGACCAACCTGAGGCGCGGGACGGGCACGGCCGACCGATACGGGCCGATGCACGTCGCAACGTCGACGCCCTCCTTCGCGCCGCCACGACCGTGTTCGCCGAGCTCGGCGTCGATGCGCCCATGCGGACGATCGCGGCTCAGGCAGGCGTTGGCGTCGGAACCTTGTATCGGCACTTTCCGCAGCGCTCGGACCTCATCAGGGCGATCATCCAGCGCGAGGTCGATGACTGCGTCGAAGCGGCTGCGACATTGGGCCGAATCGCGGCGCCGGCAGAAGCGCTGGCATCATGGGTCCAGCGTCTCGTGGATCTCGCCAGTACCAAGCGGGGTCTGGGCCCCGCGCTTCATTCGGGAGACGCCGCTTTCCAGTCGCTCCCAAACTATGTGGTCGGACAGCTCACCCCGGCCCTCTGCGGTCTGCTCGATGCCGCGGGTGCAGCCGGGGACATCCGCACGGATGTCGACGCGCGCGAGTTGCTGCTGGCAGCCATGCGGCTCGCAGCGCCTGCAAGTGATGGTGATGTCGCCGAGGCACGCCGGATGGTGGCGCTGCTCGTCGATGGCCTGCGCTTCCGAGCCGGCATGCCGGCCCCTTGAGGGCGTGGCCCTCGAACGCTTCTGCCATGACGGCCATGACAAGGTCGGTCTCTCAACATTCCGGCATGTTGACGGCGAGCCCTCCTGTGCTCGTTTCCTTGTACTTCTCGCTCATCTCTTCCCCGGTCTGCCGCATCGCCTCGATACAGTTGTCGAGCGGCATGAAATGCGAGCCGTCGCCGCGCAGCGCGAGCGACGCGGCAGCGACGGCTTTGGTGGCGCCGATGCCGTTCCGCTCTATGCAGGGAATCTGCACGAGGCCCGCGACCGGATCGCATGTCATGCCCAAATGATGCTCGAGTGCGATCTCGGCAGCGTTCTCGACCTGCGCGGGCGTGCCGCCAAGCACGGCACAGAGACCGGCTGCGGCCATGGCAGCGGCCGAACCGACTTCGCCCTGGCAACCGGCCTCCGCACCTGAGATCGAAGCGTTGTGCTTGATCAGACCGCCGATCGCCGCGGCGGTGAGCAGGAACTCCGAGATCCGTGCCGGATCGGCGCCGTAGCAATGGTCGAGGAAGTAACGCAGCACTGCAGGAACGACACCGGCAGCGCCGTTGGTGGGCGACGTCACGACCTTGCCGCCGGCGGCATTCTCCTCGTTGACCGCCATGGCATAGACGCCCAGCCAATCGGAAGCCGCATGCGGCTGGACCCTGTTGGTCAGTCGATCGGCAAGCAGCGATTGATGGATCTTTCGCGCCCGGCGGCGGACGTGCAGGCCGCCCGGCAATTCGCCGTCCTGCTTGAGGCCGCGCTCGATGCAGTCATTCATCGCCGACCAGATCCGCGCCAATCCCTGCTCGACCTCGTCGGGTGAGCGAACGGCGTTCTCGTTTTCGCGCTTCATCGTCGCGATCGAAAGTCCGCTGTCCTGCGCCATGCGCAGCATCGATGTGGCGCTGTCGAACGGATAGGGATATTTTCCGCTCCCGCTGAAAGCCGGAGCCTTTGGCGCGCTGCGCTCCGCCGCAGTCAGGACGAAGCCGCCGCCGATCGAATAGTAGGTTTCTGCGATGAGCAGGTCGCCGTCGGCATCATGCGCTTGGAAGACGAGCCCATTGGCGTGGCCCGGCAGGGGCGCTCCATAATCAAAGACGATGTCGAGGTCCGGATCGAAGCCGAGAGCCGGAAGGCCGGGCAGCGCCACCACATGCGTCTGCCGCAACGCCGCAAGCGCGCGCTCGGCGTGGTCCGGATCGAGGTCGGCCGGCAGATTCCCCAGCAGACCGAGCGCCACTGCGCGGTCGGTTGCATGGCCTTTCCCGGTGAAGGCCAGCGAACCATGCAGCGTGACATGGAGGCGTCTGGCGTGATGTCGTTCCGAGGCGTGCCGCAGGAGATCGAGGAAGCGCGCCGCCGCCGTCATCGGTCCCATGGTGTGCGACGAAGACGGTCCTATGCCGATCTTGAATATCTCGAAGACGCTGAGGAACATGCGGCACCCTCGCTTGCGTGCACCCACCGGCCCGTGCCGCCGGGTGGATCCGCCATGTCATCGACGAGGCTATTCGTCGGCTATGGCGAGTTCGCTCTGGATGAGCCGGGTCCAATACGCGACACCTTGCGGAAGGACGGCGTCGTTGAAATCGAACTGCGGTGAATGGAGGCCGGGATTGATCCCCTCCTTTGCACTGCCGATCCAGGCATAGGCCCCCGGCACTGCCTGCAGCATGAAGGCGAAATCTTCCGATGCCATGCTGGGGGCCGCCTCGATCACGTGGAGTCCGGCCCGGGCGGCGGCATGGCGCGCGCTCTCCGCTGCAACTGCGTTGTTCAAGGTCGCGGGGTAACGGCGTTCATGGCGGATGGTGGCGACGCAATCATGGGCGGAGGCGATATCGGTGGCGATCTTCCGCAATCGCGCCTCCAGCGCGTCGCCGGCTTCCTGCGAAAACCACCTTCCGGTGCCCCGGATCGTCGCATGTTCAGGAATGACGTTGTAGGCATCGCCGGCATGGATCTGCGTGACGGACAACACCGCGGTGTCGAGCGGCGAGATGTTGCGGCTGACGACGGTCTGCAGCGCGGATACGAGGGCGCAACCGGCGACGATTGGGTCGATGCCCTCGTGCGGCATGGCGCCATGAGCACCCTTGCCACGGATCTCGATGTCGAAGATCGAGAAGGCTGCCATGATCGGTCCCGGTCCGGCGACGAACGCCCCCGGCGCCAATTGCGGCCAATTGTGCAGCCCGTAGACCGCATCGACAGGGAGGCGTTCGAACAGCCCCTCCTCGATCATCCGTCGCGCGCCGCCCTCGTTCTCTTCGGCCGGCTGGAAAATGAAGCGCACCGTTCCGTCGAAATCGATTCCCTGCACGAGCGAAGCGGCTGCGAGCAACATCGCCATGTGGCCGTCATGACCACAGGCATGCATCGCGCCGGGCCGTGTCGAGCGATAGGCCAGATCGGCGGTCTCATGGATTGGCAATGCGTCCATATCGGCCCGCAGGCCAATGGTCTTGCCGGCGTTGCCCTTCGTCACCGAGGCGACGATTCCCGTGCCGGCAAGGCCCGTCTCGATCGAAAGCCCGAAGCCAGCGAGTTGCTCCGCCAGGAAAGCTGAGGTTTGCCGCTCCTCATAGGCCAGCTCGGGAATCGAATGCAGGAAATGCCGCCACGCCACCGCTGTCGCGATGGTATCTGCCGGAATGGTCACGCCGTCCGTCATGCATCCTCTCCCCGCCGATTCCCGCGTCGTACCGAGGCTCCCCTGTCGGCAACGACGCTTGAATGCGTGTCCATGTCTTTCCTCACAACCCCGCCTGAAGCACCGTGTGCCCCTCGGAAACGGTGAGGAACGTATCGCCATCCTCGTGCTGCGGGAAACGGACGGGAACTGGCTTTTGTCCCGTCCGCCTCCGGCCAAACCGGGGAACGGCATCCAGCAGGCTCCGCGTGTAGGGGTGCTGCGGGTTCTCGATGACGGCGCGGGCGGGGCCGCACTCGACAAGCCGTCCACGGTGCATGACGGCGATGCGGTCGCACAGGCGCGCGACGACGGCCATGTCGTGGGAAATGAAGAGATAGGAGAGATTTCCGTCCTTCTTCAGATCCGCGAGAAGATCAAGAATCTGCGCCTGAATGGTGACATCCAGCGCAGAGACCGGCTCATCGGCGACCACGATCTGCGGATTGGGCGCCAGCGCCCTGGCGATCGCGATGCGCTGGCGCTGACCGCCGGAGAATTCGTGCGGATAGCGGCTGGCGAATTCCCGCTTCAGCCCGACCCGATCGAGCAGATCGGCGACGGTGAGCCGGATCGCTCTCCAGTCGGACTCGCCACGGGCGAACAGCCCTTCTCCGATCTGCCGGCCAACGGTCAGTCTTGGATTGAGCGAGGAATAGGGATCCTGAAAGATCATCTGGCATTGCCGCAGCTTCTCGCGGCGCTCGGGCGAAGACAAAGTGTCCACGCGCTCGCCTTCGATATGCAGTTCGCCGGCGCTGGGCGTGTCGAGACCGACCGCGATCCGTCCGAGCGTCGACTTGCCGGACCCGCTCTCGCCGACGATACCGAGCGTCTCGCTCTGTCCGAGCGTGAGCGAAACGCCGTTCAGCGCATGCACGGTTCGCCGGTTGGCCGTGAAGGACTTCCGCAGACCGACAACCTGAAGCACGGGGTGCGACATCAGGGTCGAGCCCCCTCGAGTTCTGCCTGGCGCTGCTTCAGTCCCTTCTCCACCGTCAGGTGCGAGGCCAGGAGCGCCTGCGTGTATTCGTGCTGCGGCGCGCGGAGCACCTGATCCACTGTCCCTACCTCCAAGATGCGGCCGCCACGCATGACGGCGACGCGATCGGCGGTTTCCGCGACCACCCCGATGTCGTGCGTAATCAGAAGGATGCCCGAGCCCGAGCGCGCCTTGAGATCGACCAGCAGGTCGAGCACCTGCGACTGCACGGTGACATCGAGTGCGGTGGTCGGCTCGTCCGCGATCAGAATGCCCGGCCGAAGCGCAAGCGCCGCAGCGATCATGATGCGCTGGCGCATGCCGCCCGAAAGCTGATGCGGATATTGCGCGAGCACGCGGGTCGGTTCGGAAATGCCGACATCCTCGAGCCAGGTGCAGGCCGTCGCCAGCGCCTCGCGTCGGGAGAGGCCGTTGTGGCGCACCATCCCCTCGGTCATTTGCCGTGCGATCGTCAGGACCGGATTGAGCGAGGTCATCGGCTCCTGGAAGATCATTCCGATCTTGGCGCCACGCACATCCTCCATCTGCCGGCGGTCCAACGCCGCTATATCCTGCCCGTCGACCTGGATGCGGCCGCTCATCCGCGCCGCCGCGGGAAGCAGCTTCATAATCGAGAGCGAGGTCATGCTCTTGCCGCTGCCGGATTCGCCGACCAGCGCAAGGATCTCGCCGCGAGCGAGATCGAAGCTGATGCCGTCGATCGCTCTGAAGTGGTCCGACCGGGTCGGGAAGCTGACCGAGAGGTCCTGGACGCTGAGATAGGGAACGCTCATGACCGGCCCTTTCGACGAGGATCGACGAGGTCGCGCAAGCTGTCGCCGATCAGGTTGAAGGAAAGGACGGTCAGGCAGATGGCGACGCCCGGGAAGATCAGAATCCATGGCGCCTTGTTGATGTAGTTGCGGCCGGAGGCCAGGATCGCACCCCATTCCGGCGACGGCGGCTGCACCCCGAGGCCGAGGAAGGACAGGCCTGCCGCCGACAGGATGGCCGAAGAGAATCCGAGCGTTCCCATGACGATCAGGCTCTGGCCGATATTCGGCATGACATGCACCCGAACCAGCCGGCCGTTGCCGATGCCCGCGAGTCTCGCCGCTTCGATATACGGCTTGGCCCGTTCCGCCGCGGCGAGCCCGTAGGTCACGCGGGCATAGAAGGGGACGAGGCTGATGGCGATGGCCAGCGTCGCATTCTCGATGCCTGGGCCGAGGAAGGCGACGAGCGCCAGGGCGATCAATGTGTCAGGGAAGGAATAGAGCACATCGATGAGACGCAGCAGCGTCACCTGAACGATCCGGGCGGAGAAGGCGGCAAGGAGCCCGATCAGCCCGCCAATGACGAGACCACTGACGACAGCCGAGATGCCGATCCCGAGCGACAGACGCCCGCCAACCAGCACCCGGCTGAAGAGGTCGCGGCCGAATTCGTCCGTGCCGAACAGATGCGCCCCGGATGGCGGGGCCAGCCGGGGCCCGGCGGCCATCCGCGTCGGATCGAACGGCGCCAGGTAGTACGAAAGCAGCGACGCTGCGACGATCACGGACGCCAATCCGAGGCCGAGAACGACGCTGAACGGGGGGCGCCGTCTCCATATGGAGATTTCGGTCGTGATGCTCATTTCTGCCGCATCCGCGGATCGAGGAAATTGTACAGGATGTCGATCAGCATGGAGACGATCACGACGGACACGGCGAAGACGACGATGAAGCCCTGGATCATCGGGTAGTCGCGCTCCAGCATAGCCTGGACTGCCAGGCGGCCGATGCCGTTCCAGGAGAAGACGTTCTCGATGATGACCTGGCCGCCAAGCAGATAGGCAAAGACAAGGCCGACGACAGTGACGATGCTGATCAACGCTGGTCTGAGCGCGTGCACGAGCAGCACTTCATGTCCGCGCAGCCCCTTGGCACGGGCGGTGCGAATATAGTCCTCCTCCAGAACGTCCACCAACGCCGAGCGCGTCATGCGGGCGACGAGCGCACAATAGGTGAGGCCGAGCGTCAGGGCCGGCAGAATGATGTTGCGCCAGCTCGAGCCGGCGACCGGCAGCCAGTCGAGTTTCAATGCGAAGACCTGAATCATGATGAGGCCGAGCCAGAAGGCGGGGATCGACACCCCCAGCACCGCAATGAACATCACAGCGGTGTCGGCGAGCCGGCCCCGGTTTACGGCGGCCAGGAATCCGAGCGGGATCCCGATCGCCAAGGCCAGGCCGAGGCCGGAAACCGCCAGAGCAAAGGTGTTGGGCACGCGTTGCATCAGCAGTCGCAGGACGGACTCGTTGCCGCGGATGGTCGTACCGAGGTCGCCATGCAGGACGCGGGAGAGATAGAGCAACACCTGCTGCCAGACCGGCAGGTCGAGGCCCAGGCGAGTGCGCATTTCAGCCATCGCCTCCGGCGTCGCGGAGACCGACTGCGCCATCATCGCGGTCACCGGGTCGCCCGGAACGACATGGATGAGAAGGCCGGAGAGAATAATAACGACAATAACGGTTGCAAACGCGACAAGAACTCGTCTGGAGATCAGAAACAGCATCGGAACCCATCCGGTCGATCCACCGCCCTGCCTCGTGAGGCAGGGCGGTGCAAAACCCACTATTGCTTGAGCGTCACGTCATTGAACAAGAGGGATACCATGAACCCCAGCTTGAAGCCGTCGACCTTCGCGTTCGATGCCATCAGCCAGTTCCAGCCGGGCGACAGCAGCGGGACCGTATAGGCATTCTCCAGCAGGTATTTCTCGATATCGTGGATCTTGGCGGCCCGCGCATCGCCCATGAGCGTGCGCTGTGCATCGACCATGGTGTCGACCTGTTCATTCAGGCCCATGTTGACGAAGCCGGGCTGCTTCCAGAGGAAGTTGAGATAGTCCGGATCGACGCCCGACATGCCCATCGTCCAGACGAAAGGCTCTCCGTCGGTGCGCTTGTTCTCGCTCGACATGTGATCGAAATGCGCGGCGACTTCGCGTGTCTCGATCTCCGCCTGGACGTTGATGGCAGCCAGATCCTGCTGCATGATCTGGTGCATCTGGTCCCAGCCCGACAGCTTGTGGGCCAGCAGCTTGATCTTCAGAGGCTTGTCGGCGGTGTAGCCGGCCTTCTCCATGATTGCCTTGGCAGCCTCGGGATCATATTTTTCGCCCCAGCTGGCGCACAGCGCCTCATCCGTTGCGAACAGTCTCGGCGCGACAGGGCAGCTCGACGTCGTGACCAGGCCTTCGAAGGCGATGTTGGCATAGGCATCGCGGTTCATCGCCATGCCGATGGCCTTCCGGATTTCCGGATTGTCGAGCGGCTTGATCTTCCACGAGAAAGCCGCCAGCACCTGCTGACCCGAAAGATCGGCGGCATAGACCTTGAAGTTGCTGTCGCTCTTCAGGTCCGCCGTCTCCTCCAGCGAAGGCTCGACGATGTCGACCTCGCCGGAGCGCAGGGCTGCCATGCGAGCGACTGCTTCGGGGATGACCTTGAACGTCAGCGTATCGATATGCGGCTTGCCCGGATTCTCGATCATCGGATTGAAGTTCTGGTAGTCGGCATTGGCCGCAAGCTTGAGGCTGTCGTTCCGCGTCCAGCTGACGAACTTGAACGGGCCGGTTCCGATCGGCTTGAAATCGGCCGTTGCGAACGCGGACGGGCAGACGAAGCCTGCCTGAATGCCGGTCAGAAACGACAGGAACGGGCTGTAGGGTTCCGACAGCGAGACCTTGAGCACGTTGCCATCCACACTGGTGCTCGTGATCGGGCCCCAGAGTGAGCGGTCCGGATTGACCGTGGCCGGATCAATGGCCCGATCCACTCTTGCCTTGGCGGCGGCGCCGTCGAAGAGGCTGCCGTCATGACACTTTACGCCGTCGCGAATGGTGAAGGAATAGGTCTTGCCATCGTCCGACACCGACCATGCGCTGGCGATGCCCGGGTGGAGCGATCCATCCTTGTCCATCGTCAGAAGGGTGTCGAAGATCAGGTTCGTCATCTGCAGTGACTGCGTCGTGCTCGTCTTGTCGGGATCGAGACTGTCGGCATCGACGGCGCGGGCGACGGTGAGGTCTGCCGCTGCGGCGACGGAGAGGCCGAGGCCGGCCCCGAACGCGGCAGTAGCCAGCAGCGCGCTGAAGGATTTGCGGAGATGGTACTGATTCATGCGGAGTTCCCTTCTTTTTTGGTTGGACTGGAGGTGTAGATCAGGCGACGGACACAGGCGGGCGTTTGCCCTGCCAGGGTCTTGCGCTTTCGAGCTGCGATGCGAGCCGGAAGAGCAGGCCCTCGGCCGCGGGAGCGGCTGCGAACTGCACGCCGATCGGCAGGCCTTCGGCGTTCCAGACGAGCGGCACCGACATGGCCGGCGAACCGTTGACGTTGAAGATGTGCGTGAAAGGCATCCAGGAGAGATAGAACTCGTAGTGGCCCCGCATCGAGGTCGCTTCCGGGAAGGCCTTGTGCGGCAGAGGCGGCTGAGCGAGCGTCGGCGACAGGAAGACGTCGTAGCGGCTGAATGTCGAGGTTACGGCGGCGGCGACCGCATGCAGTCGCGTCGTCGCAACATTGACGTCGACAGCGGAGATACGATTGCCGGCCTCGATCATTTCCCAAAGCATCGAGGGGAAGTCTTTGGCCGTCAGCTTGCGTCCGAGCAGCTGTTCCTCGAGCCGCATGTCTGTCGCATATTCGGCCAGGATGAACGTCTCGAAGGCAGGCCAGCCATCCTCCGGCAGGTCGATGTCATAGGGCTCGCAGATATGGCCGAGGCTCTCGAGCAGTTCGACCGTCTCCGCGACCGCCTTGATGCAATCGGCGTGCGTCGCCGCGCCATAAGGCGCTTTGGTCGAGACGCCGATGCGCAGCCGTCCGGGATCTCGGCCGAGTTCGCCGGCAAAGTCGCCGCCAGGCGGGCTGTTGAAGAACTGGCCCTGATAGGTGCCTTGGGTGGCGTCCAGCATCGCAGCGCTGTCGCGCACCGAGCGCGAGAGCACATGCTCGACCAGCATGCCCTGCCAGGTGCTGCCGGACGGCGCGACAGGGTTGCGACCCCGGGTTGGCTTGAGGCCAAAGCAACCACAGACGGAGGATGGGACGCGGATCGAGCCGCCGCCGTCATTGCCATGCGCCATCGGCACGACGCCTGCGGCTACGGATGCCGCCGTGCCACCGCTCGACGTTCCCGCCGTCCGCGTCGTGTCCCACGGATTGTTGGTCACGCCATGCGCGCGCGAGCGCGTTGTCCAATCCATGGCGAGCTCGGGAACGGCGGTCTTGCCGAAAATCACGACGCCCGATTTCTTGAAACGACGGACGAGCTCGGAATCCTTGGCGGGCCTGAAGGCAGCGCGTGCTGGCCACCCGGCACCGGTCGGCTGACCACCATAATGCGCCGTCAGGTCTTTCAGAAGGAAGGGGACACCCTTGAACGGACCATCGGCAAGCTCCTCGTCGATGAAGCGGCGGGCCTCCTCCTCGAAGGTGGCCACGACGGCATTGAGCTGTCCATCGACTGCCTTGACGCCGGCAAGCGCCGTCTCGAGCAGTTCGGTGGGTGTCACTTCACGCTTGGCCACGAGTTCGGCCAGCCCGATGGCGTCAAAATTCTGATATTCGCCGAGCTGCAATTTCATAAGTCCCCATTCGGTCATTGCCCGACGTTACGTCGCGCCGAAATTATTGGCATGATCCCGAGGGGGGAGGCCGTGCAAGAGCTGCACATCACCCCAAAGGGTGATACGCATTATCGCGGCCACGTGAATGTGCGGATGTCCCTTGTCGCAGCGAACCAGTCTTATCAATCGCTTCCTTTCGCCGCCGCGCGCTTCGCAGGGCGTGATCGACAGACCGCGGCTGACCACCCTTTCCCGTTTGGTTCTGCAATACCCGCTCTGCCTCGTGCATGCCCCCGCCGGTTCTGGCAAGACGACGCTACTTGCGCAGTGGCATCAATCCCTGGCGGAAGCCGGCGCCCAAACGGTCTGGTATTCTGCCAGTGAGGCCGATCGCGACCCGCTCGCCTTCGCCGATGGCTTGAATCTCGCCGTCGAGACGCGTTTCAACCAGCTTGGCGCGACGGTCCCCTCTCGGGACGAGCCCGACGCCCTCGCTCGCCTCGTGGCGCTGATCGCCCGGTGCGCCAACCTGGCGCCACTCGCTTTGTTCGTCGATGACTATCATCTCGCGGAAGGGGGAGACGGCGGCGAAACGATCAATCGCATTTTCGCGGCTCGCATCGCCAATCTGACGATCATATTGGCGAGCCGCAATCGTCCCTCGATCCCGATCGGCCGCCTGCGCGTCAGCGGCGAAATTCTGGAAGTGCCTGTCAAGGATCTGTTCTTCGACGAGAGCGAGACGGAGGCATTCTTCCAGGCGTCGTCCGGCGTTTCGCTGACCTCCGAAGAGAGCCGGCAGATGCATGGCTATACCGAAGGCTGGGCTGCGGGCCTTCGGCTCGCCTCGCTTGTGCTCGGTCGCATGCCGAGCGCATTCGCTGCCACTCCGCCGACTGGCAGCCATCGCGCCTTTGCGGAGTATTTCCTGGAAGAAGTGATTCTCGGCCTGCCGGAGACGATCTACAGCTTCCTGACCACAACCTCGATTCTCGACGCGCTCAATGCCGATCTCTGCAACGCGGTCACCGGTCGGAACGACAGCAGCGAGGTCCTGTCGTTCCTCGAGGAGGCTCAGCTTTTCGTGGTCGGGTTGCCGGGATCGCAGCGATGGTACAAGTACCATCATCTGTTTCAGGAATTCCTGCTGGCGCGGCTCTATGCCGAAACGCAGGCCGATCTCGCCGAGCTGCATTTTCGCGCCGCCCAATGGTTCATCGAGAACGGTTCGCCGATGGACGCGGTGCGGCACGCCTTCCTGGCACGCCGACCCGACTGGGCGGCGGAGATGATCGAGAGCTATTGCCTCTACGATTATCTCAGCCACGGTCGCTTTGAGGTCTTTTCGCGCTGGATGCAGCAACTGCCGCGCGATGCGCGAGAGGAGCGCCCGCTCCTATTGTTTCTTCAGGTCTGGCGCTTCATCAACATGCGGCGTTTCCTCCAGGCAGAGCAGACGCTTCGTACAATCGAGGACCTCGCCGCCGACGAGGCCAGCCGTATGTCGGTCATCGCCCGCGAGACCGGGCTGGATATCGAGGGGCGCCTGCACCTGATGCGGGCGTTGATCGGTGCTTATGGCGGCGATATCGATAGCGGTCTCACGCATATCCAGGACCTCCGGGGCCGAGAGCTCGATCAGCTTGCCTTTGGCCAGGTGGACCTCGATTCAATCCACAGCTACCTCGCCCTTCAGGTCGGCAATCTGGCACTCGCCGAAAAGCTGACGTGGCGGGCAAAGGGCATCTACGACGAGATAGGTGTCCATTGGGGTGGGCTCCATTCCCGCTCCATCGCGGCGATGTGCTATATCGCCCGCGGCCTGATGCACGAAGCCGGGCGCGTTGCGGAAGACGCCTTGCGCATCGCGCGCGGCAACTTCGCCGAACATTCCTACATGGTCGCCCTGCCGTCGGTGCTTCTGGGCATGGTCGCGTTCGACCGGGGCGAGTTCGAAGAGGCCGAGCGACTTTGGCTGCGTGCCATCCCGAGCGACAACGCGACTGACGTCTCCGGTCTCTGCGAGCGCGTTCTGTTTGCCACGGTCGGTCTTGTCCGCCTCTACGACCTGACCGGCAGTTCGGACAAGGCAACCAACGTGCTGGTGCGCGCCAGCCGTCGGGCCTACGAGACGGAGGACTTCCGCCTTGAGTTTCACCTTGCCATGGAGCGGGCTGATCGCGCATTCCGGCTCTGCAATCGGACCGAAGGTCTGCGGGAATGGGAGCGGATCTGCCTCGCTTTGCCGGAGGCCCAGCGCCGCTTTCCGCCATCGGCCTGGCAGATCTGGGATGGGTTTCACGTCGTGGAAGCGCGCGTGATGATGGAGACGGGCCAGTCCACTGCGGCTCTGACAAGCCTGCGTGCTGTCGTGGCAAAGGCGAGCGAAGAGGGCCGGGTTTTGAGCGCCCTGCAGATAGAGCGTCTGATCGCGCGGCTCGAAGGAGCGGCCAGCCCGGCCGCGACGCCCCAGTACCCGGAACTTGGCAATCTGCTGGACGTCTATCTCGATATCACATCCGCGAGCCTGTCGCCGTCCCTGGCAAGCCGCCGCGATGTCAGCGCCTCGGAGCCCTTACCCGACCCGTTGACGCAACGAGAGGAAGAGGTGCTGGAACTGATGCGATGGGGCCTCTCCAACACCGAGATCGCCAGCAAACTCCGCATCAATATCAACACCGTCAAGTCCCACTCCAAGAATCTGTTCTCAAAGCTCGGTGTCAGGAACCGCACGCAGGCTGTGCTGAAGAAGCTGGGATAGGTCCGCCGAACCCGGGCCGGCCTCGTCTCTGGCGGGCGGCGCGACCGTTGCCGATGTTCCAGCAACGGCGCGCAGGCGATGATCGTCCCGGCGGCCCGCGCGGCGGCGCCGGGCAACCCTCGCCTAAAGCGGCTTGATGCGAGGGGTTTCGATGGGCCCGGCCACGAGGGTGTTGCGCAGCGGGGCGCCGAACATCGGGCAATCGACCACCATGACATCGCCGGCGGCCAGCGAAACGCTGTCGGCAAAGCTCAAGATGCTGGCGCCATAGTAATAGACATGCACGTCGCCGGCGCGGCGGAAGCCCGAATATTTGAAGTGGTGCTGTTCCAGATTGGCGATCGAATGCGCCATGTTGTCTTCGCCCGAAAGGAATTCCTCCGACCACAGGGTTTTGCCATCGCGCAGGATCGAGACCTTGCCGGCAATCTCGCCGGGCAGCGCGCCGACATAGAGCTCCGGTCCGAACGAACTCTGTCTGAGCTTCGAATGGGCGAGATAGAGATAGTTGCGCCGTTCCATGACATGGTCGGAGAATTCGTTGCCGAGCGCGAAGCCGACGCGCAATACGGTGCCATCCGCGGCGATGACATAGAGCCCGGTCACCTCCGCTTCCTCGCCGCCGTCCTCGCCATAGGCAGGCAGCTCGATATCGCCTTCTGGTCGGACCAGCCAGGACGCGTCGCCCTTATAGGCCCATTCTGGCTGAGCGCCGGTCTCTCCCGGCGCCGGCTTGCCGCCCTCGAGGCCGAGCTTGAACATCCGCATCGAATCCGAAAGGTCGTCGCCGGCGAGCTTCACATGCATCGCGTCGCGCGATTGGGCGCTGCCGAGATGGGTGAGGCCGGTGATCGCGACGACGGTCCGCGACGGTTCGGGATGATCAAGCGGCGACAGCACGCGGCCGGCGGCCAGAAGCTCGGCGATGTCGACCGTCTGCTCGGTCGCAAGGCCGGCCGAAAATTGCTGCAAGTCCTGTCCGGCCGCATAGGCGTCCAGCGCCATTTCGCGAACGCTTTGCGCGTCGAGCACGCGATGTGTTGTCTCGCCGTCAAACAGCGCGGCCACACGACGCGCCTTGGCGGTGTCTTCAAATTGGATCAATCGCATCAATATCCTCCCCTCGACGATCCCCGTATCTACCATTATTGTATGAGAAATAGAGGAGGAAAAGGCATGAAAGCGACCGAAAAACGCAAGCTGGGCGCGTCAGGGATCGAGGTGACTGTCCTCGGTCTCGGCAGCGCGCCGCTGGGCGATCTCTATGAGATCATTCCGGAAGAGCGGGCCACGGCGACGGTCGAGGCGGCCTATGAGGCCGGCATCCGTCTGTTCGATACCGCACCGCTTTACGGCCGCGGCATCGCCGAGCATCGCTTCGGCCATGTCCTGCGGCAACGACCGGACGAGCGCGACGGCTTCGTGCTCGCGACAAAAGTCGGCCGCCACCTGGTGCCGGAAGCGCGAGGGAAAGTCGATCGCAGCGTGTTCAAGGGCGGATTGGATTTCCGCCTGGTCAACGATTACAGCTATGACGGCACGATGCGGGCGCTGGAGCAGAGCTATCAGCGGCTCGGCATGAACCGGATCGACATCGTTCATATCCATGACGTCGATCACCGCACCTGGGGCGGCGAGGCGCCCTATCGCGAGCGCTTTCGGGAGGCTTGCGAAGGAGCCTACAAGGCGCTCGACGAACTGCGCACCGCTGGCGTCATCGGCGCGATCGGCGTCGGCGTGAACGAGATCGAACCCTTGATCGAATTCTCGCGTGCCGGCGATTTCGACTGCTTCATGCTGGCCGGCCGCTACACGCTGCTCGAGCATGATGCACTCGATGAGCTGCTGCCACTCTGTGAGAAGAAGGGCATCGGGCTGCTGACGGCCGGGCCGTATAATTCCGGCATCCTCGCCACGGGCGCCAAGCCCGGCGCGATGTACAATTACAAGCCGGCGCCGCGTGACATTCTCGACCGCGTCATGGCGATCGAGGTCATTTGCGCACTGCACGCCGTGCCGCTCGCCGCCGCAGCGATCCAGTTTCCGCTCGCCCATCCGGCGGTTTCGGCGATGGTTCCGGGCGCCGTTCGCCCGCAAGAGGTTCGCGCCAATGTCGAACTGATTGAAACGCCGATACCGGACGCCTTCTGGGCAGAGCTGAAGCATGAAGGCCTGTTGCGTGCCGACGCGCCGACGCCATAGGCGTTTCGCCAAGGCCGTTGATACGAAAATGCCCCGCCGTGAGGCGGGGCATCAGTCCTGGAGGCTGAGGGAGGGGATCAGCCGCCCATGACGCGGGTGACCGCAGCGTCGGCTGCCGCCATGCCGGCATCGACATCGGTCGAGCCGGTGAGGACGTTCACGATCTGGACCGAGATTGCATCGACCACCTGCGAGAACTTCGGATCGGAGTAGGGCACGCGGTTCGGCTGCACCGAAGCGAGGCTCTTGGAGATCTCCGCGGCAGTGTCGCCGGGGAAGAACTTCTTGAAGCCTTCATCCGCCCAGACCGATTCGCGGGCGACCGGCGAGCCGGTGGCCCTGCCGACGGCCAATGAGACTTCGGGCGATGTGGCCCAGGCGATGAACAGCGACGCCGCGTCCTGGTTGCGGCTTGCAGCGGGCATGCCCAGCAGCCAGAACCAGTAGTTCGGAGCTGGCGCCTTGTTGCCCATGGACGGCCAGGCATAGGCGCCGACATCATCGACGACACGGCTTGTGGTCTTGTCGAGCACGACGGCGAGCTGGCCGCTTGCATCGGTGAAGGTGGCGGCGTTGCCCTCCTTGAACACGGTCGACGCCTCCAGCCACGACATGTTCGCGGTGCCTTGGGGGCCGTTCGCCTTGAGAAGCTTGTTGATGTAGATGTCCGTCGCTTGGCGCGCGGCGTCGGTATTGAGCGCCGGCTTGCCATCCACGAAGAAGTCGCCGCCTGCGCCGAGGAAATAGCCGGTCCAGACCCAGACGACATCGAGACCGCGCCGGCCGCGGCCGACAATGCCAGCCATCTTGTCGGTCTTGGTCGCATTGGCGGCGTTGACGAGATCGTCGAACGAACGGATCGGCCCGACACCGGCCTTTTCGAGGATGCTCTTGCGGTAGATGACGACCTCGGCTTCGGTCGCGATCGGCAGGGCCATCAACTGGTCCTTGTAAGTGCCGGCCGCGCGGCCCGAGGCGAAGATGTCGTCGAGCTTGTACCAGCTCGCATCGATGATCGCGCTCTTGCCGAGCAGATCGTCGAGCGGCGCCAGCCAGCCCGCCGCCGTATACTGGCCAGCCTGGAGATTGCCGACCATGAGGCCGTCATAGTTGCCGGTGCCGGAGGAGAGTTCGACGGCGGCCTTCTGGTAGTAATTGTCCTCCGAAAGCACGTCGAGCGTCACGGTCATGCCGGTCAGCTTCTCGAATTCGGCAATCCGGCCCTTGATGGCGTCAGTCCACCAATGGTTCACGAGCAGCAGGCGCAGATTGGTGCCGCTGAACTTGGCCCAATCGGCAGCGTTCGGAATGTCCGCGCGCGCGCTGAGGCCGCCGAGCCCGTAAAGCCCAAGCCCGAGCGCGCCGATACCCGCGCCGCGCAGCAGTTGGCGGCGCGTTGCCGGCATGAACAAGCCGGGCCCGTTGGTCGTCTTCGTCATATTGTCTTCCTCCCTCTATGGTGTCCCGCCCGTCTCCGCCCGGCGGGTCTTGCTTGTTACAGTGCGACCGGCGGCAGCGGCCGCTCTCCCATCATCATGCTGACGGCCTTGTCGGCGATCGCCATGGTCGGGGCATTGGTGTTGGCGCTGATCAGGTTCGGCATGATCGACGCGTCGAAGACGCGCAGATTGCTGACGCCGCGAACGCGCAGCTCGGGATCGACGACCGATGTCGGGTCGCTGTCGACGCCCATGCGGCAGGTTCCGACGGGGTGGTAGTTGGTCTTCACAGTGCGCTTGCAGAATTCAGCGAGTTCCGCGTCGGTCTGCTTGTCAGGCCCCGGCAGGATTTCGCGGGCAATCGTGTCGCTCATCGGCCGGCTGGCGAGGATTTCACGGCCGTAACGCAGGGCAGCGATCTCGATCCTGAGGTCATCGGGATGACCGAGGAAATTCGGATTGATCAGCGCATTGTCGGCCGGATTTGCCGACCGCAGCGTAACGCTGCCGCGCGCCTTGGGACGCATCAGGCAGCAGGTGAACGTTACGCCATGGCCTGGCGGGACGTCCGAAACATCCCGATCGAGATAGATCATGGCGACGCAGTAGATCTTGACGGTCGTGTCGCTGCCGCGCGTCTCCGGATTGACGAAGGCGCAGGTCTCGGCGCCGTTCGAGGCGACCGGGCCGCTGCCGAAGACGAGGTATTGGATCCCGTTGATGATCATCTTCACGCCGCGCTCCTGGCCGTAATAGCCAAAGGCGCCGTTGGTGTAGGCGCTGACGGGAACCTCGTGATGGTCCTGCAGGTTCTGCCCGACTCCGGGAAGGTCGACCTTGACCTTGATGCCATGCCGTTCGAGCTGTTCGGCAGGGCCGACGCCCGAGAGCATCAGCAACTTCGGCGAGACATAGGAGCCCGCGGCGAGCACGACCTCGTTGCCGGCACGCGCCTGCTCGACCTTGCCATTGTGGACATATTCGACGCCGACGGCGCGCTCGCCCTCGAACAGGATGCGCGTGACCATCGCGCCGGTCTTGAGCGAGAAGTTCTTGTTCTTGGCGATCGGATCGATGAAGGCGCGGGCCGCGCTGCAGCGCTCGCCCTTATGCGTCGTCAACTGCATGAAGCCGGCGCCATACTGCGTGCCGGCGTTGAAGTCCGACGTGTAGGGAACGCCCATCCCCTGCATGGTCTTCAGGAAGATATGCGCCATGTCGCAGATATAGAGATGGTCGGAAACCTTGAGCGGACCGTCGATGCCATGGGCCGGGCCGGCAAGGCGCTGGTTGCCTTCAAGCCGGGTGTAGTAGGGAAGCATATGGTTCCAGGACCAGCCTGCGCCGCCCGAAGCCTGGTCCCATTCGTCATATTCCGCCGGCTTGCCACGCATGTAGATCATGGCATTGACCGAGCTTCCGCCGCCGAGGACATTGGCCTGCGGCACCTTGGTCGAGCGGCCGTTGAGCATCGCCTGCGGCTCGGACTCGTAGATGTTGAGATACTTGCTACCGCCAAGCATCTTGAAAAAGCCGGCCGGCATCTTGAACAGAAGGCTCGCATCGAGGTGCCCGGCTTCCAGCATGAGCACGCGCGCGCCATGCGTTTCCACAAGACGCCACGCGGTCAGGCAACCCGAACTGCCGCCACCCACCACGATGTAGTCGTAGTCCATTCCGACGTTTCCTCTCCAACCGCCTAAGGAGCGATGCAAGCTGCTCGCCCGGGCCCTTGGGCCGCGGTCAGCCCCTTCATCCTGATTGGGTGCGACCTGGGCGCCGCGCCTTCGTCCGGTCAAAGGCCGTCGCGGCCGATCGTGTTCTCGGGCCAGGCATTGCCCTTGGCCGCTCATTACTCTTAGGATAGTAGAAATAGAAAATCGGTCAAGGGAGGACCAGACCAGATGACGGAATTGAGTGGCGTGATTGTCGTGACCGGGGCTGCATCCGGTATCGGCCGTGCCTCGGCGGAACTCTTCGCGCGGCGTGGCGCGACCGTCGTTGCGGCCGATATCAATGCGGCTGGCCTGAGGACGCTGGAGACGGACAGGATCCACACGATCGTTGCCGACCTGACCCGTTCCGAGGATTGCGCAAAGGTCGCTGAGCTGGCGCGCAGCCTTGGCAGGGTGAAGGGCCTTTTCAACTGCGCTGGGCTCGAGATCCATGGCAGCGTGGTCGAGATGCCGGAGGCCGATTGGGACCGTGTCCTGGCGGTCAACCTGAAGGCGATCTTCCTGCTCTCGAAGCATGTGATTCCCGATTTGATCGCCGGCGGCGGCGGCGCGGTGGTCAACATGTCCTCGATCCACGCGCAAGCGACGTCGCAGAGCGTCGCTGCCTACGCCGCGAGCAAGGGCGCCGTGATTTCGATGACGCGCGTCATGGCGCTCGATCATGGCCGGGACAATGTGCGCGTGACCGCGATCCAGCCCGGCGCCATCGACACGCCGCTGCTGCGCGGCAACGCGGCTTCGTTCAATCCAGGAAACCCGGACGCGCAGATCGCCGAATGGGCAGCCGAACATGCGCTGAACCGGCTCGGCCAGACCGAAGAGGTTGCCAAGCTGGCGGCATTCCTGCTTTCCGACGATGCGTCGTTCATCACCGGCTCGTCGCATCTTGTCGACGGCGGCATGCTCGCCTCGTTCTAGCGAGGGACGCGCGCCGGCCGCTGAAGGTCGGCGCGCCCGTCTCAGGCGATTGTGAAGCGATTTTCGGGGAGACCCGCAACGCTGCTCTCCATAGAGAACACCGAGCCTGCGAGGCGTTCAGTTTCCGGCGTGAAGATCGACGCGCTGGTGACGTAAAGCGTCTTCAATTCCGGCCCGCCAAAGGCGCAGGTCGTCGGGTTCGTCACCGGCATGTCGATGACCCTGTCGATGCTGCCATCAGGCGCTATCCGGACGATGCAGCCGCCGCCGAAGCGGCAATTCCAGAGATAGCCTTCCGAATCGATCGCCGATCCATCCGGCCCGCCGCGCTCGAAGCCGGCAAACAATACTGACGCCTCGCCGATCGTCCCGGTTGCCTCGTCATAGGGCTGGACCCAGATGACGTTCTCCATCGTGTCGGCGAAGTAGAAGCGGGTCCGGTCCGGGCTCCAGCAGAGCGTATTCGAGACCGCCAGCCCGTCGCGGAACACCTGCACGGTTCCGTCCGGCGCGATGCGGAACAGTTTGCCGTCCGTGCCGCCAGCCGGCAGAACGTCGCCAGACGGGCCGACATTGTTGCGCATTGAGCCGACCCAGAAATTCCCGATCGGGTCCGACCGTCCGTCATTGAGGCGCACGGCGGGCCAGCCCGGGAGCGCGAAGCCGCCATCGACGCGGCTGTCATCGGCCGGCCACCACCAGAGCATGCCCGATGCGAGGGCAACGAGCATGCGTCCCGCTTCGCTGGTCAGCGAGAGCGCGACGACGGGCGCGTCGAACGTCCAGCTCCGCGTCGTCTTCAACGTGGCGTCGTAACGGTGGATGAGGAAGCGGTTGATGTCGCACCAGTAGAGCGCCGCCTCGTCGGCATGCCACAGCGCAGCTTCGCCGCAGCGGTCGCCCGCCGGAACGACGAGCGTGCAATCTCCGAGTTCGAGCGTTGACATCAGTGCGATTCCCGCGGGACCGCCGAACCACGACTGCCGAGAAGAAAATCGAAGTCGCAGCCCGTATCCGCCTGCATCACATGGTCGGTGAAGAGGCGTGAATAGCCCGTCTCCGAATGCCGCGGCGGCGCGATCCAGGCGGCCTTGCGAATGGTGAGTTCCTCGTCCGCCACGTCGAGATGGATCGTCCGGTTGGGAACGTCCACCTCAATGAAGTCGCCGCTCCTGACGAGCGCCAATACGCCGCCTTTCGCCGCCTCCGGCACGGTGTGAAGGATAACCGTGCCATAGGCCGTACCGCTCATGCGGCCGTCCGAGATCCGCACCATGTCGCGCACGCCGTCCTGCAGCAGCTTGGGCGGCAGGCCCATATTGCCGACCTCGGCAAAGCCCGGATAGCCGACGGGACCGGCATGCTTCAGCACCATGATCGAGGTTGCATCGATGTCGAGGTCCGGATCGGCGATCCGCGCGTGATAGTCCTCGATATTCTCGAAGACTACGGCGCGGCCGCGATGGACCATCAGCTCTGGCGAGGCCGCGGACGGCTTGATGATGGCGCCGCCGGGCGCGAGATTGCCGCGCAGAACAGCAATGCCGCCGCTTGCGGTGATGCCGGTTTCCTGCGTCCTGATCACGTCCTGATCCCAGCACGGCGCCTCCTTGATGCCGTCCCAGACCGGCTTGCCGGTCACCGTCAGCGCGTCCTTGTGCAGCAGGCCGGCTTCGGCCAATTGGCGCATCACGACGGGGAGGCCGCCGGCATAGTAGAAGTCCTCCATCAGATATTTGCCCGATGGCATCAGGTTGACGACGGTGGGCACGTCACGGCCGAGCCGATCCCAATCGTCGAGGCTGAGCTTGATCCCGACGCGACCGGCAATGGCCAGAAGATGGACGACCGCATTGGTCGATCCGCCGATCGCGCCATTGACCCGGATCGCGTTCTCGAACGCTTCCTTGGTGAGGATCTTGGAGAGCACCAAATCCTCCTTCACCATGTCGACGATGCGAATTCCGGCCGAATTGGCGAGCACATGGCGTCGGGCATCAACCGCAGGGATCGCCGCATTGTGCGGCAGCGCGATGCCGAGCGCCTCCGCCATCGACGCCATGGTCGATGCTGTCCCCATGGTCATGCAGTGCCCGGCCGAGCGGGACATGGAGGCTTCGGCCTCCATGAAATCCTCCGTCGAAATCCTGCCGCTCTTCACTTCCTCGCTCAATTGCCAGACAGCAGTGCCCGACCCGATGTCGCGGCCGCGATACTTGCCGTTCAGCATCGGCCCACCCGACACCACGATGGTCGGGAGGTCGACACTGGCGGCGCCCATGACGAGCGATGGCGTGGTCTTGTCGCAACCGCAGAGCAGCACGACGCCATCAAGAGGGTTGGCACGGATCGATTCCTCGACATCCATCGACGCCAGGTTGCGCAGAAACATGGCCGTAGGGCGAATGTTGGACTCGCCGAGCGACGTGACCGGGAATTCCAGCGGGTATCCACCGGCTTCGATGACGCCGCGCTTCACGTGTTCTGCGATGGTGCGAAAATGAGCGTTGCAGGGTGTCAGTTCGGACCAAGTATTGCAGATGCCGATGACCGGGCGGCCATCGAACATGCGCGAGGGAACGCCCTGATTGCGCATCCAGCTACGGTGAATGAAGCTGTCCTTGTCGTTCTTCCCGAACCATTCCGCCGACCGATAGCGGCGCTTTTCCTTGTCGCTCATTTTCGTTTCCGCCCAAGTGTCTCTCGTTGCGCAATTCCAGGCTGTCGAACGCAATGATCCACGATCGTGCTAAAAGATGGATCGCGCAGGCGTCGACGGATGTGCGCAGCACCGGCAAACCTGATTGCGCGGTCAATCAAACATCTATTATTGTATGAGTAAAGGGGCTCACATGAGTCGGCCATGGTGAGGCGAGAGGGATAGGGATGGAACTTCTCGACGAAATGGCGCGCGTCAACGCACCGTCCAATGTCAGCCGCAGGCGGCTGCACGGGTCGGTGGCGCATCAACTGGCGGTGATGATCATCGGCGGCCGATTGAAGCCGGGCGAGGTCCTGCCGAACGAGGACGTGTTGAGCGCACAGCTCGAGGTTTCTCGCACGGCCTATCGTGAGGCGATGCGCATTCTCGTTGCCAAGGGCCTGGTGAGCTCACGGCCGAAGGTCGGGACGATCGTCAGCCCGCGGGCGAGCTGGAACCTGCTCGATCCGGACGTGCTGTCCTGGCATTTCGAAGTCGAGCCCAGCCCTGCTTTCATCATCCAGCTGTTCGAACTGCGCCGCATCATCGAGCCGGCCGGCGCTGCATTGGCCGCCGAGCGCCATGATCCCGAGCACATCGTCATCATGCGTAAGATGCTCACGCAGATGAAGGATACGCCGCCCGGTTCGATCAGCGGCCTCGATGCGGATCTGACGTTTCATCACACCATCCTCGTCGCATCGAAGAACGAGGCGATCATCGCGCTTTCGAGCGTCATCGGCTCGACGCTGCGCTGGTCGGTTCGCGTCAAGATGTCGGCCCGCCCGCAGGTCTATGAGACGTCGCTGCCCAGCCACATCCAGGTGATGGAAGCGATCGAGAGCGGTGATGCAGCGCTGTCGTCGCAATTGATGACGGCGCTCGTCGAACAGGCGCTGACCGAAACGCTCCAGGCTTTGCAGGATCAGCGCCTCGAGGCGTGACGCGCAGGATTTGCCATGATGACGACCAATGTCGAGGAATTCCGCGTTCTCGCGCGACGACGGCTGCCTCGGATGTTCTTCGACTATCTCGATGGCGGCGCATTCAGCGAAAACACGCTGCGGCGCAATCGCACCGATTTCGACAAGCTCGTTCTGGAGCAGCGTGTCCTGCGCGATATCAGCCGCCGCGATCTCAGCCACACGTTTCTTGGTCAGCGTTCCAAGTTGCCGATGATGCTGGCGCCAATCGGTTTCTGCGGCATGATGTGCGCCGATGGCGAGGTCAAGGCGGCCCGCGCGGCGGAGGCGGCGGGGATCGGCATGTGCCTGTCGACCTTTTCGATCGCGTCCGTCGAGAAAGTCGCCGCCTCGGTCAAGCGTCCGATCGCTTTTCAGCTCTATATCTTCCGCGATCGCGCTCTGGCCGAGATCATGGTGGACCGTGCCGAGAAGGCCGGCGTGAACACGCTGTTCCTGACGGTGGACACCGCCGTTTCTGGTATTCGTGAGCGCGACACGCGCAACGGGTTCCGGACGGCGACGCGTCTCGGCATTCGGCCGATGGTCGATCTGGCGCTGCATCCACGCTGGTGCCTGTCGATGGCGCCGCTCGGTCGCCCGCAACTCGGCAATGCCGCCGGCGTCGCCTCGCTCGGCAATGGACTGATGGAGCAGGCGAGCCGGCTCTCGGCGCAGCTCGACCCGAGCCTGGTCTGGGAAGACCTGGCGTGGTTGCGAAATCGCTGGAAGGGCCGGCTGGTGGTGAAGGGCATTCTCTCCGTGCATGATGCGGAGCGCGCGGTGGGCGCCGGTGCCGATGCGATCGTGGTCAGCAATCACGGCGGCCGCCAGCTAGATTCCGCTTCGTCCACCATCGCCATGCTGCCCTCGATCGCAAGAGCCATCGGAGGGCGCGCCGAGATCCTTCTCGATGGCGGTATCCGGCGCGGCACCGATATTTTCAAGGCCTTGGCCCTGGGGGCCGACGGCGTTCTGCTCGGCCGTGCCTATGTCTACGGGCTGGCGGCGGCAGGAGGGGCCGGAATAGCAGGCGTGATTGAACATCTCCGCGCCGAACTCGATGTGACTATGGGATTGACGGGGCTGTCGAGCATCGCGGAGCTGCGTGCGACCGGCGCCGACCTCGTTCACGCTGCCTGAGCGGTTCCCGGTATCCATGAAACCCGCTCTCCTCATCGCCCGCCGTCTGACCGCGCCGGTTCTTGCCGACGCCCGCCGGGATTTCGACATCGTGGAATCCGGGCCGGGCGATATCGATACGGCCGAGACGGTACGGCTCCTGCGCGAGACGGGGGCGCCCGCGCTGGTCTTCTCTTCGAATGTGAGGCTGGATGCCGCGACGATCGCAGCCCTGCCCGAGACGTTGAAGATCGCCGCGACCTGCAGCGTCGGGTTCGATCACATCGATGTCGCAGCCGCCGCCCGTAAAGGCCTGCCGGTGACCAACACGCCGGGAACGCTCGACGAGTGCACGGCCGATCATGCCTTCATGCTCCTGCTGGCAGCCGCCCGGCGCGCTCGCGCCTATATCGCGATGGTCGATGCCGGTGGTGGCCGCGTCCTCCAGCTCGACGAGATGCTGGGGCTGCGCGTTTCCGGCAAGGTGCTCGGGATCGTCGGCATGGGCAGGATCGGCCGGGCCATGGCGGCGCGGGCGCGCGGATTCGGGATGAGCGTCGTCTATACCGGCCGCACTCGTCTGCCGCCCGCGCTGGAGCAGGGCGCTCTATTCTTCGAGGATTTCCGCGCCATGCTCGGAGCTGCAGATTTCGTCAGCCTGCACGCGCCCGGAGGGCCGACGACGAACGGGATGATCGATCGGGCCGCGATCGCCGGGATGCGGCGGGGCGCCGTGCTGATTAACACTGCGCGAGGATCGCTGATCGACGAAGACGCGCTGATCGAGGCGCTGCAGGATGGACAGCTGTTCGCGGCCGGTATCGACGTGTGGAACGACGAGCCCGCGGTCAATCCACGCCTTGTTGCGCTGCCCAATGTCATCATGACACCGCATATGGCCAGCGCCACCCGGGAAACGCGCGATGCCATGGGTTTCAGAGCGCTCGCCAACATCCGCGCCGTGCTGTCCGGTCGTCCTCCGATCGATCCGCTGACAACCGGCTGAGCTTTACTACTCATACAATATGAGATAATGACAGCATCGCTGCTGTGGCGGGAGGAAGCTGCCGCGGCGCGCCAGGGAGGGTATAATGAGCATGCTGGCCGGCCGTGCCACAGGCCGACATTCGCCGAGCCATTTGGATGTCCAGAAGCGGCGGATCACGCTGGATTCGATGGCGCCGGGCCTCATGCTGGCGCCAATCATCGTCGTGCTCGCTGCGCTGACGCTTTATCCCTTTCTCGCCAATGTCTGGTACAGCGTCCATGCCCGCGACCTGACGCAGCCCTTCGACACCGGCTTTACCGGCATTCGGAACTATGAGGCGGTGTTCGAGGGCGGCAGCTTCCTGAATTCGCTGCTCGTCACCATTGAGTTTGTCGTCATCTCGCTCGGCATTGAGCTCGTGCTCGGATTTCTCGTCGCGCTGGCGCTCTGGAAGCCGATCATCGGCTCGCGGATCTATTCGACGATCCTGATCCTGCCGTTCGGCCTGACCCCTGTTGCGCTCGCCCTGGCATGGCGGCTTCTCTTCAATCCTGCTGGCGGCGGCATCAATCTGATGCTGGCGCATTTTGGGTTGCCGACGCTCGACTGGACCGCTTCGCCGCAATTGGCGCTGCCGTCGCTGATTATCGTCGATGTCTGGCAGTGGACACCGTTCGTGACGCTGATCCTGCTGGCCGGCCTCGTCGCATTGCCGAATGAACCGTTCGAAGCGGCCGCTGTCGAGGGCGCAGGCTACTGGACGAGCGTGCTGCATGTGGCGCTGCCGATGCTGCGGCCGCTTGTCCTCGTCGTCATCCTGTTCCGCGGCATCGATCTGTTCCGCACGTTCGACACGTTCTGGGTGATCACGGGCGGCGGGCCAGGCAATGCGACCGAGACGCTCAACATGCTGCTTTACCGGCTTGGCTTCCAGAACCTCAATTTCGGCCAGGCGTCGGCGCTGGCGCTGACCATGCTCGTCATCATCATTGTCACGACCCGGCCGTTGATCCGGCGCCTGGTGGCGAGGAGGGACCGATAATGCACTCCCGCCGCAATGACTGGCTGCGGACATTCGTCCTCGTGGTCTTCTGCCTGATTTGGGTCGCGCCGATCGTCTATATCGTTCGCGTCGCTCTGACGCCGCCGCTTTCGGGCGGCGTTGAGGTCGAGACGGCGCTCGGTCTCAGTCTCGACAATTTCCGCGCGGTATTGGCCAGGCCCGAGCTCCTCAAGGCGCTCGGCAATTCTCTCGTGATCGGCATCGCCTCGACGATCATCATTCTGCTGATCGCCATCCCCGCCGCCTTTGTTTGCGCGACCCACGAGTTTCGAGGCCGTGAGACCATCGAGGCATGGATTCTATCGACGCGCATGCTGCCGGCCTTTGTGGTGGTATTGCCCTATTTCATGCTGTTCCGCACCGTTCACCTGCTGGATACGCTGATCGGCCTGATCGTCATGCATGTGATCGTCAGCCTGGCGCTCGCCTTCTTCATGCTGCGCAGCTTCTTCTCCGAATTGCCGCGCGAGATCCTGGAGGCATCGACGATGGAGGGGGCCGGCCAGTTTCGGACGCTGTTCAGCGTGGCCTTGCCGCAGATGCGAGCCGGCGTCGTGGCGACCGGCATCATGGTCTTCATCTTCTCCTGGAACGAACTCGCCTTCGCCTTCACGCTCGCCGGTGGCGCCGTGAAGACCGGACCGGTCGCGATCCTGTCCTTCATGGCGTTCCAGAGCGTGCAGATCGCGCCGCTCATGGCCGCCGCCAGCATCCTCGTCGCACCAATCGCTATCCTTCTCATCGTCGCCCAGAAGAGCCTGATCCGCGGGCTCAGCTTCGGCGCAGTCAAGGCCTGACCAATGGCAAGCATCAGCATCGTCGGCGCCACCAAGCGCTATCCGGATGGTTCTCCGGCCGTCAACAATGCCAGCATCGAGATCGCTGATGGCGAGTTTCTGGTTCTTGTCGGGCCGTCCGGCTGCGGCAAGTCCACCCTGCTGCGGATGATTGCCGGCCTCGAAACCATGTCCGAGGGCGAGATTCGTGTCGACGGCAAGCTGATCAACAACCTTCATCCGAAGGATCGCGACATCGCGATGATCTTCCAGAGCTATGCGCTGTTTCCGCATATGACAGTGGAGAAGAACCTGAGCTTTGGATTCAAGGTCCGCGGCACGCCAAAGATCGAGGCCGATCGGCGGATCGCCGAGGCGGCAAAGACCCTTGGTCTCACGCCCCTGATGCAGCGGCGTCCGAGCCAGCTCTCCGGCGGCCAGCGCCAGCGCGTCGCGATCGGCCGGGCGCTGGTGCGCGATCCCTCCGCCTTCCTGATGGACGAGCCGCTCGCCAATCTCGATACGAAGCTGCGGGTCCAGATGCGCACCGAATTCGCGCGACTGCGAGAGCAGCTGCGTACGACGACGATCTATGTCACGCATGACCAGGTCGAGGCGATGACGCTCGGCCACCGGGTCTGCGTCTTGCGTGAAGGGGTCGTGCAGCAGATCGATACGCCCGACCGGCTGTTTGCCCGGCCGCAGAATCTCTTCGTCGCGGCCTTCATCGGATCGCCCGAGATGAACCTCGCGATTGGGACCGTAGACGGCCGCCATGTTCGCCTGGGGACGCATCGTCTGGCGCTCGCCGATGATGTCGATCTTGCCCGGCATCAGGGCCAGCAGATCGTGGTTGGCATTCGCCCGACCGATTTCCAGCCGTCGGAGAGCGCAGATTCGGCAGCGCTCACGGTCGATCTCGAACTGGTCGAGCGCCTCGGCAGCGAAATCCTGGTCGTGTTTCCGGTCGCCGCCAAAGGCATGAACGCCGATGCCAGCGAGAGCGAGCCGGAGGTTGGCGATCCAAACCGGACCACGTTTACGGCGCGGCTCGACGGATCGAGCAAGGTCAAAGGCGGCGACCGGGTCTCGCTGCGCGTCGATCCGAACGCGCTGCATTTCTTCGATCCGGCGTCGGGCCTCGCGATCGGGCGGTAGGGAGCGAGGCATGGATCGGGCCGCATTTTCGGGAATTCACGCTGTCCTCTATGCGTTCTTCGGCGCCGATGAGCGGCTTGATCGTGCGGCCATGCGGCGCCAGGTCGAGCTGTGCATCGATGCGGATGTCGACGGCATCGTCGCGCTCGGGCTTGCGACGGAAGTCGCGAAGCTCGACGAGGCAGAACGCCGGACGATCATGGACTGGCTGTCCGAGGACGTCGCCGGCAGGGTGCCGATCGGCATCACGATTGCGGGAAATTCGGTCGCCGCGCAGGTCGCGCAGATCCGTCACGCCGAGAAGATCGGCGCCCAATGGGTCATCCTGCAACCACCCGCCGTGGGTGCCTTTGCTGCGCCCACCTATATCGAGTTCTTCGGACGCGTCTCCGCCGAGACGGCGCTGGCGGTGGCCATCCAGAACGCGCCCGCTTATCTGGGGCGCGGTCTCTCGGCCGAGGACATCGCACGCCTTGTCGCGCGCTATCCCAACATCCGCGCCGTGAAGGGCGAGGGCAGCGCGATTGATACCGCGCATCTGGTTCGTCAGGCCGGTGACGCTGTGCCCGTCCTGAACGGTCGCGGCGGCCTGGAACTGGTCGACAATCTCCATGCCGGTTGCGCGGGCTTCATCCTCGCGCCGGACTGCATCGATGTCGCGATTGCTGCCTACGGTGCCTATCGCGCCGGTGATGAGGCGCGGGCAGGCGAGCTTTATGCGCATATGCTTCCATCAGCGACGATGGTCATGCAATCGCTCGAAACCCTCATATGCTATGGCAAGCGGCTGTTCGCGGCGCGCGCAGGCCTTTCCGTTGACGACCGCCAGCCTAATCTGGTTCCCACGCCATTTGGTCTTCAACTGGTGGCCAATCACGCCCACCGGCTAGGAACGTTCAAGAGCGCGCGCCAGATAAGGTGAGGCTCCGACCGGATTTTAAGACCGCGGCGTTCTTGTGCAGGCGATGCGCCGTCGGCGCTTGTCGATTCCAACGCAAGAGCGCACGATCACTGCAGGTAAAGTCGTCGTCCGATTGAAAGCAGCGTGCGGGTCCTTCCGGCTCAGTGCAAATACCAGACCCGTCGAGCCGCTCACAACGCAATCTGGGCATCCGATTGATGTTAATCGTGGATAGGAAGTATAAGCGGATCACCAGGCATATCGGGAGTTGTTTCGACACTGATCCGATAATAGATCAAGGAGACGGAGCCATGGTGAGGCGGACGGAGGAGCTTCATTACAATAAAAAGGATATTTGACGGCTTGGGGAGCGCGTTTCCTAGTGTGCCGTCTGACGTATTTCGGTAATGCGTTGGCTAGCCTCCCAATTGTTCTTTGTCATTTTGGGTGACGCTGCTCATCGCGAGGATGCGGAACCATAGCACGTCTGCGCAGAGGTTCCGCAATGAGGCCCGTTTCGATCAGGTTCCTTGGTCGTTTTGAGTTGCAGCCGCCGTCCGGGGCGGAAGCGCGGCCGAATGGCGTGAAGACCGTGCTCTTGCTGGCCTGGCTGACGATGCCGCCGGGCAAGATGCATGATCGAAAGAGATTGAGCAAGCTGCTTTGGCCTGATCGCGAAGAGGCACAGGCGCTTGCAAGCTTGCGGCAGTCGCTCTGGACCCTGCGAAAAGGCTTGGGCGACGGACCGCCGTCGCCGATCATGGCCGAACGGTCCTCCATCAGCATCGATCCGGACGCCGTCGCGGTCGATACCGTCCAGTTCGACCGACTGATCCATAAAGGCGCCAAGGCGGATCTGGAGCAGGTGGCCGAAATCTATCGCGGCGATTTCCTGGCGGAATTCGATCTGGATGATGTCGACTGCTATGGCCCGCTTCTGTTCGAGCGGCGGCGGCTGCGGGAGATGGCGCTATCCTGCCTGAGATCACTTGTCGAAATGCGGGCCGGATCCGGCGATCCGGATGGCGCCGTGGCGATCGCACAGCGGGCCCTGTCCTTCGACCCTCTGCAGGAAGACGTTCACGCCGCCATCATCAGGTTGCACCGGGACAGAGGGCGATTGGGCCTCGCGCCGGAACAGTACGACATATGCCGCGAACTGCTTCGCCGCGAACTCGGCATCGCACCGTCTGCGGAAGTCGAGGAACTGAGGAACGGATTCGGTACTGCCACAATGGCGGTTCGCCCACCCGAGAATGGCGGCGAACGTCGCCAGCCTCTCAACGCGCGATCGCGGCAGGCCCTCCGGGCCGTATCGGCTCCGGGCCGGCACCGTTGCGGTGGGGTGTCCTTGCCGCCGCGGCCGTCGCGATTGTCTATCGCGTTCAGGCTGGACCAAAGGAAACGACCTCGATGGCCGGTCCTGTCGCTTCGGACGGGCGTCCATCGCTTGTCGTGCTGCCGTTCGAGGACATCGGCGTCGAGGGCGAGCAGGCGGCCTTCGCCGCCGGCCTGACTGATGATCTGACCGCCGACCTGTCCAAGGTGAGCGAGTTGTTCGTCATTGCTCCCGAGACGAGCCGATCCGCCGCGAAATCCGATAGTTCGGTCCAGCAGATCGCCCAGGCGATGGGGGTCGAATACGCCCTCAAAGGCACTGTGCAGCGGTCGGGAGGAACGTTCCGGATCACCGCCCAGCTTGTCAGGGCGGCAACCGGCCAGTCGATCTGGGCGGAGCGCTACGATCGACAGGCGTCAGACTTTATCAATGTGCAGGACGAGGTCGTGCAGAAAATCGCCGCCTCGCTGAAGATCGAACTCAGCGAGCGGGAGCGTCGGACCATCACGCGCGTCCCGACCCGCAATCTCGAGGCGCACGACTTCTATCTACGAGCAGAATATCAGAATGCCGGCCTGACTGAGCCCGCCAGCTACCGGCGTTCCATCGCAGCCTACAAACGTGCCATCGAGCTCGATCCGGGCTTCGCCGAGGCCTATGCAGGGTATGCCCGGCTGGTGGCCACGATCTGGCGCCGTGACTTCAACGAGATCATGTCGAGCGCGGTGGCGAGGCAGGAAGCTTATGCTGCTGCCGGCAAGGCCATCGAACTCGACCCTGAGAACGCTCGCGCCAATGAAGTGCTCTCGATTATTCAGGCCGTGGAAGGCGAGCACCAGATCGCGATTGACTCCGCGAAGAGGGCGGTGGAGCTGCAGCCCGGAGAGGCTGAGGCGCACACCAATCTCGCAACCGTTCTCTATATCGCTGGCGATCTGGAAAAGGCGGCCGCCGAGGTCAAGCTCGCGCGGCAATTGAACCCGGCTCTCTCGACCGATCTTCGACTCGTCTCGGCGACGGTGGCATTCGCGCAGGGCCGTTATGCCAAGGCCATCGTCGAGTTCAATGCCATCCAGGAACTGGTGCCGCGCAGCGACCTGGTGCTCGAGCATCTTGCGGCGGCTTATGCTTGTCTCGGCGAAACGAACCGCTCGCAGGAAATCGTGGCCGAGCTGATGAAGGTCATTCCAATCGCGAATCTCGGCTTCTACGCTGTCCTGCGCGACAATATCGGGACGCCGGAGCAGACGGCCCGCCTTATAGAACGTCTGCGGTTAGCCGGGCTGCCCGAATGGCCGTTCGGCGACCGGCGCCGAACAGAGGATCGGCTTGGCCCGGATGAACTGCGGACCGTTTCTGCCGGACCGGTATGGACCGGAACGCTGCAGAACGGGGTCGACTTCGTCCAGTATTTCGACCGGTCCGGAGGGTTCGCCTATCGCAGCACGACCAGTCTCCTGACCGGCCATATCGGGATCCAAGGCGACAAGCTCTGCCAGATCATCAACGGCTATCTGCTGAACCATCCAACCTGCGGCTATGTCTATCGCAACGCGTCGGCCGGCGGTCGCCATCTGGCCATTCTAGCGTTCCAGTCTGCGTGGCCTTGCTCGACGAGCTAACCTCTGGACGCATTGATCAAACCCAGAAGATGACGGCCGCAGCCATGCAGATCGCCGAGAAGAAGGTGTGTGCACATCGGTCGCCACGGGCGGCGAGGCGGCGCCCTTGAAGGTTAGTCCGCCTTTGGCGCGCCCGATACCACCGGGAACATCCCCTTATTTAGGAGGCTCGCAGCCATGCGGTGAGCCGTCGGATGCGTCGCGTCGATCGTGCTGCGCTCCGGCTCATCCCTTCGCCTGCAACTCTGGCGAAGATACCTTTCATCCCGGTATTGACGGTGCCTCCTTCCATTAACTGGAAGGAGGCACTACGGGCGAGTTTGTGCATGGGACCGTGGCCTGCGCGCCGTCGGCCGTATTGTCGACTGCCACGACCACGATTCCTGCCGCTTCTGCGCGCTTCTTTACGACCAACGAGCGCGAAATCACCTTCGTGACGCGCATACTACGTCGAGGATCGCAACAGGAGACGGTTGTTGCGCCAAAGCGGCGATCGTAGCAGCCTTATTTCGGATTGTTCGTTAGTCGAGATTGGACAGCCTAGGACAGGAGAGCGATCCGTTGAGCGTGGCGTTTGTCAAAGAAGAAAGTGCCGAGGCCGCGTCCGAGACCATTCTGCCGGCTCGTCCAGTCTCCGATCGGATCAACCTTGTCACGGAGGCTGGTCTCCGTAGCCTGCAGGATGACTTGGCCAAGGCGCGAGAGGCTTTCGCTGTTGCTGATGCGCTAGAAGACGTCAACGAGAGGCGGCGGCAGTCAGCGCTTCCCGTTCGAGATATGCGCTACTATGCCGAGCGTGTCCGCACGGCCCAGGTGTCTCCGGCGCCCGCGTCGAATGACGTGATCGCTTTCGGTCATACGGTCACCTTCGAGCGGGACGATGGCCGCAAGCAGACCTTTCGAATCGTGGGCGAGGACGAGGCCAACCCGTCTCAAGGCTCGATATCGCATGGCTCTCCGGTGGCCATCGGCTTGCTTGGCAAACGCGTTGGCGACGTTGTCCAGCTGGGGAACGGCGAACTCGAGATTCTCTCCATTGCTTGATCTGACAGGTCCTGTTCCGGGTTCAGCAGCGCCTTCTGCTGGATGACGGGGCAACGCGACGTCGATGTCGTGAGGTGTCGTGTCCTGATCGGGGATGTTTCGCGTCACCAGGTCGTCTGCAGCCCAGATGATTGATGGGATGTCCGCCGCTCGTCCATGAGGACGGGGCATTGTTGCCCGCTCTCACCCTGTTCGATGTAGCATTGCCAGATCTGCTTTTGCGGTGAGGGTAATCGCGATGCTGCGGCTTTTGATCGTACTGATCGGCATGGGCTTTCTGGCCAGTCCGGCGCCGGCGGCTTCGCCCGCGCCCGTCGAGGGGCAGCGCGGCATGGTGGTCAGCGATCAGGCGCTGGCGACAGAGGTCGGCGCGGAAATCCTCAGAGCCGGAGGCAACGCCGTCGACGCTGCAGTTGCGGTCGGATATGCCCAAGCCGTCGTCAATCCATGCTGCGGCAATCTTGGCGGCGGCGGCTTCATGACGCTTCATCTCGCAGATGGACGCGCCGCCTTCATCGATTTTCGGGAGGCCGCCCCCAAGGCTGCTGGCCCGAATGTCTTTCTGGACGGTGAGGGCAAGATCATCCCGCGCGCCAGCCTCGACGGCTGGCGGGCTGCTGGCGTGCCGGGAACGGTTGCCGGACTCGACAGCGCGCTCGCGCAGTTCGGCACGATGAAGCGAGCCGACATCATGGCTCCGGCCATTCGACTTGCCCGCGACGGCTTCGTGCTCACGCGTCCTGACGCCGATATCCTTGCGACAGGAATGGCGGCCTTCAAGGCGGATCCGGCGCTCGCGCAAGACTGGTTGCGCAATGGCGAAGCGCTGAACGCCGGGGATCGGCTCGTTCAACTGCAATTGGCGACCACGCTGCAGGGGATTGCCGATCTAGGTCCGGACTACTTTTACAAGGGACCGATAGCGGCAGCGATCGTGGCCGCCAGCGACAGAAACGCGGGACTGTTCAGCCTCGAGGACTTCGCCGGCTATAAGGCACGGATCGGCACACCCGTCGAATGCTCCTATCGGGGATACGACATCCTGACGGCAGCGCCGCCAAGCGCCGGCGGGCTCGCCCTCTGCGAGATCCTCAACATTCTCGAATTCTATCCCATCGGCTATCTCGGCTTCGGTTCGGCCGATACGGTCCATCTGATGGCGGAAGCGATGCGGCATGCTTTCGTCGACCGCAACTCAGCGATCGGCGATCCGGCATTCGTCACAAATCCCGTCGAGAGGCTCGTCTCCAAGGACTATGCGGCTGCACTCCGCCTGACCATCGATCCGTACAGGGCGACACCTTCCGAGGCGTTGTCAGGCACGACGCCGCCTCATGAGGGCACGGAGACGACGCATTTTTCCGTCGTCGATAAGGCCGGAAATGCGGTTGCCGTCACCTATTCGCTCAACGCGTATTTCGGCGCCCGCGTCATGGCGCCGGGGACGGGCTTTTTCCTGAACGATACGATGGACGACTTCACCATCAAGGTCGGTGCCGCCAACATGTTCGGCCTGGTGCAGGGCCCGGCCAATGCCATCGCGCCTGGCAAGAGGCCGGTGAGTTCGATGGCCCCGACCATCGTGCTCAAGGACGGCAAGCCGTTCATGGTGCTCGGAAGTCCCGGCGGATCGCGCATCATCACGGCCGTGGTCGAGACGATCCTCAATGTCGTGGATTTCGGCATGACCATCCAGGAGGCGGTCAATGCGCCGAGGGTGCATGCGCAATGGCTGCCGGATATCCTCTTTGCCGAGCCCTACGCCCTGTCGCCCGACACAATCCGCGCGCTGGTGGAACGCGGCCATCAGGTTCGCGCGCAAAAGCCCTGGGGCGCGGTCGAGGCCATCCTGCTAGGGGACGGCGCGGCCCGGAAGGGGGAATTGCCGTCGTTTGGCGACGATTCCGTACGGGGAGAGGTGCCGCGCGCGGGATATGTCTATGGCGCCAACGACGCTCGACGTCCGGCCGGAGCTGCCAGGGCAGAATGAGGGTAGGGGGACATGCGTCCGCCGTTTCGGAAGATTGGCGTTCTTGGCATTTCGGTCACCCGCCGCTCAGTCAGGAACCAAATCGCGCCCAGTTCGCTCGCCGCGTCGCGGGAAAGTTGCTTCACGCCATGACGCTGGCGAAATCGAGCAAAGATAGCTGCGACGCGATCCGGACAGGACAGTTGCGGCGCATGGTCGGTGTCAACGGTGGCGATCCGCGCGCCCGGCAGGAGGCTTTGCATGGTGCGCTGGACGGCAATCGGAACCGAGCGGTCCTGCAGGGCCTCGATATAGAGGCGACGGACCATCCCCGCGCCTTCGGCGGTCCGGGTCGGTGCGATCATCCAGCTGGTATTCCGTTGTGCATTGAGCCGGGCGCCCGTCCGGGCAGGTCCGGCGCGACGACGGCGTAGCCCGCCGCGGCGAGCATCGGGGATACGCCATCCCAAACCCAGTGGCCGGCCCAGGCGCCATGCAGCAGCAGGAAGGCCGGGCGGCTCATGCCTGTCGCCCGGCCGAGGCGAGGACGCGGCCCGCTTCCCGCACGGCGGCAAGGTTCTTGCGGCCCTGGCGCGAGCCGGCCAGCTTGGCGGCGACATGGTCGCGCACGGTGATGGGCTCATAGGCAAGGCCGTCGCCGAGATCGAGCAGGATGGCGAGCGTGCTGACCACGGCATCGGCATTGCCGTCATGGAAGAAGGCGACCGAACGGCGGCGTCGGATGGTGCCGTCGACAACAGGCGGCTTGACCCGGTGCAGCGTCGACATCCAGCGATCATTGGTCATGCGCGCGGTGAGATCGCCAAGATTGACCAGCAGCGCGCCTTCGGCCGGCATGACGTCGTGCCAGAGGCCATCGCGGCCCAGCACCTGAAGGCCCGCGACGCGGTCGGACCAGAGCACGGTGACGATGCCGAAATCGGTGTGCTCGCTCATGCCGGTGAGGTCGCCGTCGAGGCTGATGTCGGTGCCCGGCGGCAGGGCATAGTTGTTCATGCGCAGCACGTCGATGGAATGGTCGGTCAGGGCGTCGAAAAAGTGCGGCCCGGCCCCCAGCGCATCGGCGAAGATCCTGGTCAGGGTGCGGGCGACCCGTTGGGCCTCGAGGAAATAGCTGTTAACGCGGTCCTCGAACTCCGGCAGATGCGGCCACAGGTTGATGCCGTAGTCGCGCTCGTCGAGGGCGGGATGCGGGAAGGATCGGGCTTCGGCGCCGATGTTGAACGCCTCGAAGAAGTCGTTCATCCGGCTCGCCGATTCCACGCCGAGGCTGAGCGACAGGGATTCGCTCTTGGGCGGGCTGTAGCCGCGGTTCGAATCCGGCACCCGGTACTGCTTCTTCTCGTCGAGCGGCAAAGAGAAGAAGTCATCCAGCGCCGTGGCGAGGCCCGCCTGTATTTCAGGCGCGACGCCGTGGCCGACCACCTGCATGAAGCCGACCTCGCGACAGGCAAGGTCAAGCGCTGCGGCGACGGCAGCCCGCTCCTCATCGGAGCGAGGCTCGACATAGGCAGTGATGTCGATGGTGGGAACGTCGAACGACATGGCGCGACTCCTCCAGATATCCCGGAGGTGTCTGGCCCCAGCGGCCGCGTTGAACTCGGTGAAGCCAAAAGCTAGCAGATCGGCTCTGGCCGTCAATTCGAGGTGCCGCAGCGAGGGCCTGACTCTCGCCCGTCCAGAACCTTCGCCGGCTTTAGTTTCCTTGCGAAGGACATGATTTTGCCTTCAGGCGAGGTCGGTTCCTGCATGTCGCTCCCGCCACAGCGAGGGTGAAAGGCCCGTCATCCGCTTGAAGGCATTGCTGAAGGCGCCTTGCGAGGAATAGCCGGCCAAGGCCGCAACCGACGCCACGGGAAGTTTCTCGTCCCGCAACGCCTTACAGGCGAGGTGGGTGCGCCACCGTGCGAGATAGCCGAGCGGCGCGATACCGGCCGCCGCAGTGAAGCGCGCGGCAAAAGTCGACCGCGACATCGCGCAGGCCCGCGCAAGCTCGTCGAGATGCCATGCGCGTGCCGGTTCGTCATGCATCAGTTGCACGGCCGGCACGAGGCGCGGATCGCCCAGCGCGCGCAACCACCCCGGCGGGAGGCGGTCGTTGCCGTCCATCTCTGCCCGCAGGATCTGGACGAACAGCAACTGCGCGAGCTGCGTTGCGACAAGCGTGCCACCCGGCAGCCGCTGCTCACGCTCGTTCACCAGTTCGCTGAGCAACCAGCGAAACCGCGCCGCTTGCCCGGTGACACCGGCAATGCGGAGCCACGGTGGCAGCGCTTCCGACAGCAGGGTCCCGCTCGTCGGATCAAGCAGGACATGCCCGCCCACATAGCTGAATTCCGTTCCGTCGCCCAAGGTGACGAAGGAGCGGCCACGCCCGGAGAACAATGCCATTGCGTCGACCGGCGTCACCGACGGATCGCTCGACAAGGTGTAGGGACGCTGCGCCGTCAGAAGGCCGACATCGCCTTGTTCGAAGCGGACGGGCGCTTCTCTGTCGATTCGGGCCCAGCAGAAGCCCTTGGTCAGCGCGAAGAACTTGAGCGATTTCGGCGCGGGAAAGCGAAGTGCCCATGGACCTCCCGCGTCGAAGCCACCGGTCACCATCGATTCCACGGTTGTCAGTCTGAGAATTTCGGAAAGTGCGTCAGAGGGCATTTTCGGACTATCGCGTATGGAACGCGGACGTTCAAGCATTCTCCATCCAGCTTTTAACCCTATCCTTCGAGAACAGCATCAACGCGCTTTCGGAACAACCATGGCAGACGAAACCATCCTCATCACCGGTGCGACCGGATTTATCGCACAGCACACGATCATTGCCGCGCTCGCCGCCGGTTTCCGGGTGCGCACCGCCATCCGTTCACTCGACCGGGCGGACGAGGTTCGCGCCTATCTGGCCCATGGCGGCGCCGAGTTGGGAGACCGACTGAGCTTCGTCGAAACCGACCTGCTCAAGGACGAAGGATGGCCCGAGGCCACGCAAGGCTGCACTTACGCGATTCATAGCGCCTCCTCGACGCCCTCGGGGCAATATGCGAGCGAAGAAGACTGGATCCGGCCGGCCGTGGACGGCAATTTGCGGCTGCTGCGCGCCGCCCGCGACGCCGGAGTGAAACGCGTAGTGCTGACGTCGGCCTTCGGGGCCATCGGCGCGGGCAAGGCCAACCCTGGCCGTCCCTTTACCGAGGAGGATTGGAGCGATCTGGACGGCAACATCGCTCCCTATCAGAAATCCAAGACGCTTGCGGAACGCGCGGCTTGGGACTTCATCGCCCAACGGGGCGGCGGAATGGAACTGGCCACGATCAATCCGACCGCCGTGATGGGCCCAGCGCTCGGTCCGGACACGTCGCATTCGCTGATGATGCTGAAGGGCATGATCGAGGGTCAACCCGGGCAGCCCCGGATCCAGTCATGTTTCGTTGACGTGCGCGATGTGGCTGACCTTCAATTGCGAGCAATGACTGATCCGGCCGCAGCTGGCGAACGCTTTCTTGCGACCTCTGGCGACGCGCTATGGCTCGTTGATGTCGCCAGGATCCTCAGGGAACGCCTCGGCGATCAGGCGCGAAAGGTCTCCACCAAGGAGGTGTCGGACGCGGATATGAAGGCCGCGGCCGAGACCGACCCCAAAGCGAGAGCGCTTCTTCCGCTGCTCGGCATCGACCTGTCGGCCAGCGGCGACAAGGCCAGGCGCCTCTTGGGATGGCACCCGCGACCGCCGGCCGATGCGATCGAGGCCGCCGCGCGCAGCATGATCGCGTTCGGCATCATCAAGGTCTGAACGCAGTGAAGGGGGGCGGCAGTTGTCTGTCAGCTCAAGGCGCAGCGGGAGGCGCTTCCATGTCACGGCTGCCCTTCACGCGATCGGCCAGTTCTCCGAGCGACGACAATTCTTCCGCGTCGAGGTGCAGGATCGCCCCTCCGGCATTCTCCTCGACCCGCGAGGGCTTGCGCGTCCCGGGGATCGGCACGACCGCCAGACCGAAGACCTGGCTCTGGTGCTGAAGCCACGCCAGCGCGATCTGCGCCGGAGTCGCGCCGCGCTTTGAAGCCATCGCCTCGATTGCTTCGATCAGACGGGCGTTATCTTCCTCCCGAAAGCGCTGGTAGAGCTTGCGGACATCCTTCCCGTCGAACTTCGAGGGATCGACCCGTCCGGTAAGCTGGCCCCGGCCGAGTGGCGAATAGGGCACGAAGCCGACACCCAGCTCGGCCGCGGCGGGCACGATCGCATCCTCGACATGGCGCGAGAACAGCGACCATTCGGTCTGTACCGCCGCGATCGGGTGGACGGAATGAGCTTCACGCAACTCGTCCGCGGTAACTTCCGACAGGCCGAGAAAGCGAACCTTGCCCGCCTTGACGAGGTCACTCATCGCCCCGACTGAGTCCGCCAACGGCACGGCCGGGTTGCGGCGGTGCATGTAGTAGAGGTCGATCACCTCGATACCGAGCCGTTTCAGCGAGCCGTCGACCGCCTCGCGGGTATATTCCGGACGGTTGTCGATCGACACTTGGTCGATCCGGGGACCGAAGCGATGGATCCCGAACTTGGTGGCGATGGTCAGCCTGTCCCGATTCTCGCGGATGAACGGCGCGATGAACGTCTCGTTCTTGCCCTGACCGTAGACATCGGCCGTGTCAAGAGCGTCACGCCCAGATCAAGCGCCCGGTCCAGCGTCGCCCGCGCCTCCTTTTCGTCGGTGGCACCATAGTAATCGGTGACCATGCCCATGCATCCGAGGCCCTGGATGCCGACCAGCGGGCCGTTAGTGCCAAGATGGGTTTTGGGCAATTTCGGGGTCTGCGTCATCGGTTCTCTCCTTGGATTCAACCTATGATGTCCCGCACTTGCAGGGGTAGCCCGATTGCCTCTGATTTCTGCCTGATTCTCTCTGGTGAGAGACTGATGAGTGGCGGCGCTCTGGATTCATGCTATGGATCGATCATGATCGCCTCTTCCCGAGTTGCTCCGTTCTCAGCAGATCGCGACGAACCCCAGCGCGGACTGGTCGCCCTCCTTCGGACCGAGATCGAAAACACGATCGAGCGCTACATGCGTGCGAACAGCGATTATCGGACCAACGTGCCTGGGCTGCATGTCGCCCGGATTGTCGCTCCGGTCCCGCCGACGACGCATATGGCCGAAGCCTCGATCTGCATATGCATCAGCGGCGCGCGGCAAATGACGTTCGGTGGCGGGAATTACGACCAGATCGAATCGCAATATTTGCTGAGCACCATTGGGCTGCCGTCCATCGTTGCGATTCCCGATGCCAGTCCGCAAAACCCGTACACCGCCGTGCGTATCGAGCTCGATCTGGAACTCGCGCGGCAAATCATGGCAGAGGTGGACGTCGACACCGGGGACCGCCAACCATCGCAGAGCGGCATCAGCATTGCCCCCGTGGATCACACTCTGCTCGACCCTGTCGCGCGGCTGGTCCGCTTGATCGAGGCACCGCGAGATGTCGCCTTCCTGAGCGATCTCCTCCAGCGAGAAATCCTCTACCGCGTGCTCACGGGTCCCCGCGGGACGAATCTGCGCCAGATTGTCAGGCTGGGATCGCAGGGCCACCGGATAGCAAAGGCCGCCAGCTGGATCCGCGATCATTTCCGCGAGCAATTCCACGTCGAACAGCTGGCGACGATGATCGGCATGGGTGTTTCAACTCTCCACCGGCATTTCCAGGACCTGACGGGAATGAGCCCGCTGCAGTACCAGAAACATCTGCGCCTCCACGAAGCGCGCCGGCTGATGCTGATCGAGGAGACCGACGTCACCACGACAGCCTTGAAGGTAGGATATGAAAGCCCGACGCAGTTCGGTCGGGAGTATCGGCGACTTTTCGGGCAGCCCCCGCTGAAGAACATCAAGTCGATACGTTCGGAGGGCGGGGATAGGACGGCCTTTTAGTCAGCCGTGGTTCACGGGTCCCGCTGATGCACCTCTTCGTTTGAATACGCGATGATGGCGCAAGGGTTGAGGGACGAACTCAGGTCAATCGTTTCATGCCTGCCGCCGACCCGCCGGCGGCATTTGCCGCGATGGACTGTTTCTGCCCTTCCCCGGTTTCTCTGCTCGCCGTTGCGAGCGGCACCCTGAGAGTCCCGGTCAGAAATGTCTGAACGACCAAGATGAGGGCGCGAAGCGGAAGCCGCTCAAAGGACAATCGAGGGGCCGCTCGGCGGCCTGCATCTGACCGTGCTGGACTATAAGCGCGCCGTATTCCGGAATGAGGCGATGACGCCTTCCGCCATTCGCACAAACTGAGCGCTGGGTCCTTCTGCGCCGACGCTCTGGCGGCTGACGCGCGCGCCGTCGAGCAGCAGCGACAAGGTATCGGCGAGGAGTTCGGCCTGTTCTATGCCCGCATCGCGGCACAGGCCGACGAGACGGTCGCGCTGCGCCGTCTTGAGCTCCTTGATCACCCGTCGCGCAGGGTGATCGTCTTCCGTCAATTCTACGGCGGCGTTGGCCATGTCGCAGCCGCGCCCGTCGACTTTCAGGCCATCCGCCGCGATTCGAACCCAGGCATGCAACTGCCCAAGCTTGTCGTTCGGGTGCTCCGCTTCGAACTGGCTCCAGATCGCATTGGCATCGCAGGCGACCGTGCGGAGGCACTCGATGATCAGGTCGTCCTTCGAATCGAAGTGCCGATAGAGCGTCATCTTGTTGGTGCCGGCCGCTTCCGTGATGGCGTCGATTCCGACGCCTCGAATGCCATGCTTGTGAAACAGATCCCGCGCAGTCCCGAGGATGCGATCCCGCGGACGAACCTTCTCTGCAGTGCCATCTCCCATCGAAGCCTCCTTGTCTCCAAGAAACCGTATATCCACCTCTTGACTAGGGTGTGACCGGTCTGTAACTTCTCCCCACTGTTACTTACCTGTAACACCTCTATCGCCCTGCGTCAATCGACCGGGCTTTTCTGCGCTGTCTCCAGCCGAGGATCGGACGGAGAAAGCGCAGGGCTGGCGCGCCTTTGAGGGCGCGCCGGCACAGAACACGAACAGCGATCTCTGGCGTTGCCGTGGATCCAATCGGGAGTGGTTGCCATGTTGCAGCACGATGATTTCACCATCGACGAAGCGCTGAACGACTCGATGGTCCGAATGCTCATGAAAGCGGACCGGGTCGATCCGCGAGCATTCGAAGCCTCGCTGCGCTCCTTGGCCAAGGCGCAGGCGCGGCGCCGCAGCCTCGCGCCGATGCGTCTGCGCGACGATCCCGGTACTCGGCGGGGATCGACGCCGCCGAAGGTCACGCCGGCAATCGCGGATGCATGCGCATCATGGTGAATTTCTTCATTCATCGCCCGATCTTTGCATCCTCGATCGCCGTCCTCATGGTTCTGGCCGGGACCATCTGCTACTTCCTGCTTCCGGTCTCGCAGTTTCCCGACATTACGCCGCCGCAGGTCGTGGTCAGCGCCAATTATCCGGGCGCCAGCGCGCAGGTCGTGGCCGATACGGTCACGACGCCGCTGGAGCAGCAGATCAACGGCGTTGCCGGCATGACCTATATGTCGTCGTCCAGCTCCAATGACGGCTCGGCGACGATCACCATCACATTCGAAGTCGGCTATCCCCTGAGCATTGCCGCCGTCGATGTCCAGAACCGGGTTTCGCAGGCCGCGTCCTCATTGCCCGCGATCGTCAACCAGGGCGGCGTGACGATCAAGAAGCAGAATCCGAACTTCGTGCTCATCGTCGATCTGACATCACCGGATGGTTCCATCGATCCGGTCGCGCTCAGCAATCTCGCTTATCTGCAGGTGGTGGATCCGTTGAAACGCGTGCCGGGCGTCGGCGATGTCCAGATCTTCGGTGAGCGCCGCTATTCGATGCGCATCTGGCTGGATCCCGACAAGCTGGCCAATCTCGGCATCACCGCCGTCGATGTTCAGAACGCCGTCGCCGAGCAGAACGTGCAGGTCGCGGCCGGCAAGATCGGGCAGTCGCCGGCGCCCGCCGGCACCGCATTCGAGATGCAGGTCAACGCCATCGGCAGGCTGAGCACGCCTGAACAATTCGGCGACATCGTGGTGCGGGCCAATGCCGCCACCGGCTCGATGGTCCGGCTGCGCGATGTCGCCCGGATCGAACTCGGGGCTCTGCAATATTCGTCATCGGCCTTCTTCGGCAAGGACCCGACCGTGGTGCTCGCGGTCTACCAGATGCCGGGCTCGAACGCGCTCGATCTGCAGCAGCGCGTCAAGGACAAGATGCAGGAGCTGTCGAAGCGCTTCCCGAAGGGCGTCGACTACGCGATGCACTATGACACGACGCGCTTCGTGTCGGCCTCGATGCACGACGTGCTCGTCACGCTGGGCGAGGCGCTGGTTCTCGTCGTGGCCGTGGTGTTCCTGTTCCTGCAGAGCTGGCGGACGACGCTCATCCCGACCATCGCGATCCCCGTATCGCTGGTGGCGACGCTCATCGTCATGGAGATGTTCGGTTTCTCCCTGAACATGCTGAGCTTGCTTGGCATGGTGCTGGCGATCGGCCTCGTCGTCGACGATGCGATCGTCGTGGTCGAAAACGTCGAGCGCCAACTCGAGGCCGGGCTTCCGCCGCTTGCCGCGACCCGCGCGGCCATGGCCGAAGTCACGGGTCCGATTATCGCCACGACGGCGGTCCTGATGGCGGTGTTTGTGCCGGTGGCCTTCATTCCCGGCGTCGCCGGCAGGCTCTATAACCAGTTCGCGCTGACCGTTGCGATCTCCGTCGGCATATCCGCGTTCAATTCCCTGACGCTCAGTCCGGCGCTTGCGGCTGCGTTCCTCCGTCACCGGCCGCCGACCCATTTCCCGCCATTCCGCTGGTTCAACGCCGGCTTCGACAGGATGTCGCACGCCTATGCCCGCGGTGTGCGGGTCCTCATCCGCCTGCGCTGGATCATGCTCGGCCTGTTCGCAGCGGGGCTGGCGGCCACCTACCTCCTTTCGACGCGCATTCCATCGACCTTCCTTCCCGTTGAGGATCAGGGCTATTTCTTCGTCGTGATCCAGCTTCCCGACGGCGCTGCCCTCGAACGCACCGATGCGGTGGCGAAGAAGGCACGCGATATCCTGCAGGACACGCCGGGGGTCGATATCGTCGGCTCAATCAGCGGCCTCAACTTCCTGACCAATGCCGCCCAATCGAATTCGGCTGTCGAGTTCGCGATCCTGAAGCCGTGGGATGAGCGCGGCCCGGATCAGAGTGCCTCGAAGATCGTCGCCGATGTCCGCATGAAGCTCCTGCAGATTCCGGAGGCGTTTGCCCTGAGTTTTGATCCGCCTTCGATCCCTGGCATCGGTACGACCGGCGGCTTCGAATTCGAGGTCGAGGATCTCTCGGGGCGCGGCAGCGTGGCGCTGAACGAGGCAACGCAGGCTGTGATCGCCGAAGCGCGCAAGCAGCCGGAGCTGAACCCGCAGCAACTGTTCTCGTCCTTCTCGACGACGACACCACAATTCGACTACGACCTCGATCGCAACAAAGCGAAGCTGCTGGGCCTCAACCTGCCGGATGTGTTCAACACGCTGCAGATCTATCTCGGCTCGCTCTATGTCAACGACTTCAACCTGTTCGGTCGTACCTTCCGCGTCACGATCCAGGCCGACAAGGATGCGCGCGCCGGAGCGGCCGATATATCGCGGCTCTACGTCCGCAATGCCTCGGGCGGCATGGTGCCGCTGAGCACGCTGGGCCGTCTCGTGCCGATCGTGGGCCCGGAAACCGTTCCGCACTACAACAACAACGCCTCCGCCCTGATCAATGGCGGTCCGGCACCTGGCTTCTCCTCCGGCCAGGCCGTAGCGGCCATGGAGCGGGCCGCCAATATCGCGCTGCCGAAGGATTTCGGCTTCGAATGGACGGGCATCACCTATCAGGAGCTCAAGGCTGGCTCGATCGCGACGGTTGTCTTCGGCCTGGCCATCGTCTTCGTCTTCCTGATCCTGGCAGCCCAGTACGAAAGCTGGGCCATGCCCTTCATGGTCCTGCTGGCTGTTCCGTTGGCGCTCTTCGGTGCGCTCGCCGCGATCTGGCTGCGCGGCATGCAGATCGACGTCTACTCGCAGATCGGCTTCGTCATGCTGATCGGCCTCGCGGCGAAAAACGCCATCCTGATCGTCGAGTTCGCCAGGCGGCGTCGCGAGGACGGCCTCGGGATCATCGAGGCGGCAATGGAGGCGTCGCGGCTTCGGTTGCGTCCAATCCTGATGACGGCGTTCGCCTTCATCCTCGGCGTGCTGCCGCTGATGTTTGCCGCCGGCGCCGGCGCGGCGAGCCGCCAGTCCATCGGGACCACCGTGTTCGGCGGCATGGTGGCGGCGACTTTGCTGACCCTCGTGTTCGTCCCGGTCTTCTATGCGGTGATCGAGCAACTTCGCGAGCGCCGCGGTCGCCCTAAGCCCGGCACGCCAAACGCTGAGCCCGTCTTCGAGCCGATCGCCGAAGCGGCGGAATAGAACTGGAAAGATCAATCATGCGCATCTGGAAAATCACGCTCGGCGCGGTCGTCACGCTCGGTGTTGTCTCCGCAGCCGGTGTCCATCTTCTCGATATCCGTGGCAACTGGCTGGGCGGCGGCACCGCAGGAGCGGCAACACCGGATCCCGCGGCGTTCGCCATGCCGGTGCCGGTCATGTCGGTGGTCAAGAAGACGATCCCGATCTATCTCGATTATGCCGCGCGGACGGAATCGATCCGCAGCATCACGCTGCAGGCGCGGGTGCCCGGGTATCTTCAAGAGCAGAACGCCGTCGACGGTGCCGATGTCCGCCAGGGCGACCTACTCTACAGGATATCGCCCGACGATTTCCGCGCGGCGCTCGATCAGGCCAAGGCCCAGTCCCAGCGTGACGCCGCGACGCTGGACTATGCGCGATCCAACCTCGGCCGCGGCACCGAACTCGCCAAGAGCGGCTATCTCGCCAAGGATGTCTTCGACCAGCGCACCAGCGCGGTGCGCGCCGCTGAGGCGGCGCTCGCCATGTCGGAGGCGGCGGTTCGAACCGCGGAACTCAACCTCGGCTATGCCGAGATCCACGCTCCGTTCAGCGGGCGCATCGGGCACAATCAGGCACCGGTCGGAACGCTCGTCAGCGTTGCCGGCACCGTGCTCAACACGCTGGTGCAGCTCGATCCGATCTATGTCACCTTCCATCCGAGCGAGAGCGATCTCGCGCAGATCGAAACGGCCCGTGCCGAGGGGGCCGTCGATGTCGAGGTCCTGCTTCCTGGCGATCAGGAGCCGGTCCAGACGGGCGAACTGACCTTCATCGACAACATCGCCGATCCGACGACCGGCACCATCACGGCGCGGGCGACGATCGGCAACGGCAAGTTCTCCTTACTGCCGGGACAATATGTGCGAGTGCGCCTGCATGTCCGCCAGCAGCCCGATGCGCTGATGGTTCCCCAGGCAGCGCTCGGTTCGAGCCAGCTCGGCAAATATGTCTATGTCGTTGGCAAGGGCAATACGGTCGACCAGCGCCTGGTATCGCTCGGCCCGACGAATGGCGACTTGGTTGCCGTGCTCAGCGGCGTGGCGGAAGGCGATCAGGTGATCACCGGCAATCTGCAGAAGATCGGCCCCGGAGCGCCGGTTGCACCAGTGACCGGGACGCCGGCCACCTGAGGGGTCCACGTCCCCGGTTTTTGGAGATGTCGGTGCCGCCGGGGACCCATTTTCTGTTTCGTGTGACGATGAGTTTGTCGTAGCTCAATCGACCGTCAGCCGAGCAGGCAGGAATGGATTACGGTGCGTTCCGGAGGGATGCTCCCCCGGTCAGCTATTCGGCCGCGAAGCCTGGCTCGGTCGTTGCGAAAGGCACGCTTGCGCACCACGGCGTATTCCCAGGCCGTCTCGATCAAGCGGCTGTTTGAACGGCCAGTGGATCTTCATGAGCAGCATGCCGGGGCTGCTTACGTCTTTCAGCCAGTCGACGAAGGCGCGCACGACAGGCGAGAGTGTCGCGACCACATACTGCTGGCGGTGAAGGATCTGCTGGGGTTGCGCCTCGCTGGAACAGACGAGCACGTATAGAGCCCGTTCTGAGACCGTGGGAAGAGCCTGAGCCAGCGTCCACGGCAGGCACCTTGAGATGCAGGTTGGCGTGAAGAGCGCCACCCGCATCCCATTCCACTGTCCCTCCACGCATCCTCCACAGGACCGCGATTCTCGGAGCCTACCGTCCCGCAGAAATCGATGCCGGCAGCGCCGGTTGAAACAGGGACAACCGCATGGCAGCCACGCTTCGAAGGCGCTCCAGCCCCAAATATCCGATGTCAATCCGTATCCTGCACTGGCTGCGAGCCATTCTCGTCCTGGGGGTGATCGCGTGCGGCTGGCACATGACCGGTCGCGACGAATTCGATCCCATCGCCGGGATCCTGTATCCCAACCACAAGCAGTTCGGGATCCTGGTCTGGCTTTTGGCGCTGGTGCATCTGACCCTGCGCTGGCGCTACCGCGCTGTGCTTCCGCATGAACCGGCGGCTATGAAAGCCGGGGAAAAATGGCTCTCGCACGGCACCCACCGGCTGATCATCGCCCTGACGCTCCTCACGCCGCTGCTTGGCTACGCCATGTCGAGCAGCATCCCGGACGGCGATGGCGTTCCCTTCTTCTTCATCACGCATGTGCCGGAGATCCTACCGAAGAGCGATGCGGCATTCGCGCTGTTTCAGGCGCTGCACAAATACAGCGCCTATCTGCTGCTGGCATGCATCGTTCTGCACGTCGCTGGCACTCTGAAGCACCGTCTCGAAGACAAGGGCGGCGAGACCGACGTTCTCCCGCGCATGCTCTGAAATGCGCCGAGGCGCCCCGCGGTGCTGCCGTTATGCATCATGTGCCGCGGGAGACCGCCTTGCCTTCACGAAGATCATTTCGAATAGCGCTCCGCCTCCAGGCGCTGCACGATAGTGCAGGCGTCCACCATGGGCTTCCATGATGGCGCGCACGACGGAGAGGCCGAGACCGTTACCACCCGGTTCCCGCGACCGCGCCGGGTCGCCGCGCACAAAGGGATCGAAGATGCCGGGCGTCATCTCCGGTGATAACCCGGGCTCCTCGTCGGCGACGCCTAGCACGACCGTATTCGTCGCGCGCGGTCAGTGTGATCGTGATCGCGCCTCTGATCGCATAGCGCCGCGCGTTGGTGACGAGCGCAAGAAGGGCCTGGCGGATCCGCGTCGCGTCCGCCTCGACGGTGAGGTCGGCGAGTTCGAGTTGCAAATGAAACCCGGCGGCGCGCAGGTCATGAACCATCAGCTCGGCCATCTGCTCGATTTGCCGGGCAAGGCGGATCGGCTCGATGCGCAGATCCAGATGTCCGCTGTCGGCGAGCGTCACGGTCCTGAGGTCCTCGACCAGCCGGGCCAGACCGTCCACCTGTAGGACCAGGGCCTGAAGGGCGTGCTCGTCCGGCTCGAACACGCCGTCGATCATGCCCTGCAGCCGTCCCTTCAGAATGGTGAGCGGGGTGCGAAGTTCGTGTGCGATGGTGGCGTTCCACAGGGCCATGGCTGCCGCCATGTCCTGCAGCCGCTGCGCCATCGTGTTGAAATCGTCGATCAGGGCGGCCGTCTCGCCAAGGGTCCGCTCGCCGACCGCGCCCGGGCGGTCAGGTCCCCAGCCGTGATGCGCCGGGCGCTCAGGGCGAGCGATTCCAGCGGCTCGAGAATGCGCCGGGCGAGGCGCACCGAGACCATGGCGGCGATCGGTAGCGCTACGATGATCAGGACGCATACGATCGCCAGGTCGATCGAGGTCAGCCCTTCGTCGGTTTCCTGAACGGGTGGAGGACCATGATCGCCATATAGGCGAGATAGGCGCCGAAGAAGACCAGGAGCCCGGCCATGACAATGATGGCGGACATCGCCACAAGGATCTGCCGGCCCAATCCGGTACGCGGTCCCATTCTCGTTACGCCGACAGCCGGTAACCGACTCCGCGAACGCCCGGCAGCAGGCCCGGTGCGCCGGCAAGCTCCAGCTTCTTGCGCAGCTTGCTGAGATGGCTGTCCACGGTGCGGTCAAGCGCGTCGGAGCCCGGCATGCAGGCGTCCACCAGTTCGCTGCGGGAGAAGACCTTGGCGGGATTCCGCGCCGTATGGGCGAGGATGCGGAACTCGGTGAGCGTGAGCGCGAGCGGCCGCGTCGCACCGCCCGCTCCCAGGCTGGCCTGATAGGCGTCGAGATCGATCGTCAGTTCGCCGACCCTGAGGACGCCCGCCGTCGTCGCAAGGCCGGAACGGCGCAGCACAGCCTTGGCCCGGGCGACGACCTCGATCGGGTTGAAGGGCTTCACGACGTAATCGTCTGCCCCGATGCGCAGGCCCTGGAGACGGTCGATATCCTTGTCGAGCGCCGTGATCATGATGGCCGGCGTGTTGCCCCGCCTCCGAAGCTCCGCCAGCGTCTCCCATCCGTCGAGGCGCGGCATGGAGACGTCGAGAAGAATCAGGTCCGGTTTCAGCGCGAGATGGAGGTCCAGCGCGGTGCGCGCCGTCGCGCGCCTGAACGGTCCGGAAACCCTCCCGCACGAGATAGGCATCCAGGATCGCGGAAATCTCTTCGTCGTCTTCTGCAATCAGAACGAGGGCTGTCATGGCGTTCTCCTTCTCCAACGGATGCCATCTGGTGCGGCCGGCGTCGAGCGCTCGGGCTCCATCTCCATGAGATCGCAACACTCCCCACACATGGCGCCGACGCGGCGGATCGATAGAGGCGGCGTCGCCCGGAGCGACGGCACTGCTTTGATGGATGATCGCGATGATGCGCCCTTGCCCAACGCTGACGCTCGCTCTCCTCGCGGCCGCGGCAATCGTTCTCGGCGGCTGTACGGACGGCGCGAAGTCCGATAGCGGCGCCGCGCAGACCGAGCCCGCTTCTGTCGCCGTCCGCATCGGCGTCCTGAAGATCGAGCCTCACCGGGTCGTCGTCTATGACGAACTGCCCGGCCGGGTATCGGCGCGCCAGACGGCGGAGATCCGGCCACAGGTCAACGGCATCGTGCGTTCCGTGCTCTTCAGGGAGGGCGCAGAGGTTTCCGTGGACCAACCTCTGTTCCAGATTCCGTCCAGTGGGAGGAGCTGGAGGGGAGGATCGCCAGCGAACGCGGCGCCGATTTCCCCTCCCTTCCGGTCGAAATCCTCACGATCACCGGCAAGACCTACGAATTCTCGGGCAATATTCTCTTCTCGGACAGTACGGTGGACCCAGGCACGGGCAGCATCGCGATGCGCGTGGAGGTGCCGAACCCGCACCGACAGCTCCTGCCCGGCATGTTTCTGCGCGCCAGAGTGCCCAGCGCCATCTATCCGGACGCTTTGAGCGTTCCGCAGCAGGCCGTGCGCCGCGATCCGGCGGGCCGCGCCTATCTCACGATCCTCGGAAGCGACAATACGGCCAGCCGCCGCGATGTCGAACTGGGGCCGCTTGTCGACCGGCACTATGTCGTCCTGTCCGGCCTCAGGTCCGGCGAGACCGTGGTCGTGGAGGGTCAGGATCGCACGGACGCAGGCCAGCGGCTGGAACCTGTCCCGTACCAGCCGTCCGTGTCCGGGTCGGAAATCTGAGGAGACTGCCCGTGCCGCAATTCTTCATCAATCGCCCGGTCTTTGCCTGGGTCATCGCGATCTTCATCGCGCTCGCCGGCATTGCCGCGATCCCGCAACTGCCCGTCTCCCGCTTTCCCGTCATCGCGCCGCCCAGCATCAGCATCAACGCCACCTATCCCGGCGCCGGGCCGCAGACGATCACCGACAGCGTCACGGCGCCGATCGAGCGCGAGCTGACCGCGGTGAAGAACGTGCTCTACTTCGAGCCCTCGTCGGACTCGGCAGGCAATGCCGCCATCACGGTCACGTTCAAGCCCGGCACCGATCCGGAACTTGCCCAGATCGATATCCAGAATCGCCTGAAAGCCGTCGAGCAACGCCTGCCGGAACCCGTCCGCCGGACGGGCCTCTCCGTCGAGGCCGCCACATCAGGCTTCCTGATGATCGTGTCCCTGCGCTCGGAGGGCGGCAAGGCCGATACACTGGCGCTCGAGGATTATCTCGCGCGCCGCCTGGCGCCGGAACTCAAGCGCATACCGGGCGTCGGCCGCGTGCAGTCCTTCGGTTCGGAGGCTGCGATGCGCGTGTGGATCGATCCCGCCCGCCTCGTTTCCTACTCACTTTCGGTCGCCGAGATCACGCAGGCCATCCAGTCGCAGAACGTTCACGTGGCGCCCGGCCGGCTCGGCGAGGCGCCCGCCATTCCGGGCCAGACAATCAGCGTTCCACTCAGCCTCAGCGGACAATTACGGACGCCGGCCGAGTTCTCCGACATCGTCCTGCGCTCCAACCCCGGCGGCTCGAAGCTCACGCTGGGTGATGTGGCGAAGGTCGAGATCTGCGCCCAGACCATGGGCTTTTCGATCTTCGACGGAGGGAAGCCGGCGACCGCAGCGGCGATCCAGCTCGCGCCCGGCGCCAATGCTGTCAGGACTTCCGAAGGCGTGCGTGCGCGTCTCGCCGAGCTGGCGCCGTCCATGCCGGACGGCGTCGCCTACGCCGTGTCCTACGACACCGCGCCCTTCGTCAAGCTCTCGATTTCAAAGGTCGTGCAGACGCTCGCCGAGGCGATGGTCCTCGTCTTCCTGATCATGCTCCTCTTCCTCCAGAACGTCCGCTACACCCTGATCCCGGCGATCGTCGCGCCCATCGCCCTCCTCGGCACCTTTGCCGTGATCTGGGCCATCGGCTACTCGATCAACGTGCTCACGATGTTCGGCATGGTCCTGGCCATCGGCATCATCGTCGACGACGCGATCGTCGTGGTCGAGAATGTCGAGCGGCTCATGGCGACCGAGGGACTGGCGCCGCGCGACGCCACCCGCCGCGCCATGCGCGAGATCACGTGGGCCGTCGTCGGCATCACGCTCGTCCTGACCGCGGTGTTCCTGCCCATGGGCCTGGCCGGCGGCTCCGTCGGCGCGATCTACCGGCAGTTCACCGTCTCGCTCGCGGTCTCGATCCTGTTCTCGGCGTTCCTGGCGCTCAGCCTGACGCCTGCGCTCTGTGCCACGATCCTCAAGCCGGTCACGCCCCATCACGAGCGCAAGGGCTTCTTCGCCTGGTTCAATCGCGGCTTCGACCGGCTGACGGGGCGATACACGACAGGTGTCGGCTGGCTCGTGAAGCGCGCCGGACGCGTCATGCTGGTCTATGGCGTCCTCGTCGGCGCGCTGGTGCTTGGCTACCGCGCTTTGCCAACCGCCTTCGTGCCGGACGAGGACCAGGGTACGTTCATTACATCCTTCACGCTGCCGGCCGACGCCACCGCCGAGCGCACGCGGGCGCTCGTCGAGCGCTTCGACCGCCAGGCCGCGACCCGTCCCGACATCGCGAACAATCTCTCCATCTTGGGCTTCGGCTTTTCAGGTTCCGGTCCGAACGCGGCGATGGCCTTCACCACGCTGCGCGACTTCGATGTGCGGGGCGGCAGCACCGATGCCGAGATCGCTGCTGCAGAGCGCGCGATGCAGGAGGCGACGGAAGGCGACGTCCTCATCATGAAGCCGCCCGCCATCGACGAGCTGGGTACGACATCGGGCGTGGCCCTGCGGCTGGTCGACCGCGCCGGCGGCGGTCCGGCGGCGCTGCGGGCTGCGTCTGACAAGCTCGTCGCGCTCGCCGGACAGAGCACGCTTCTGCGGAATGTGCGCGTCGACGGACTGCCCAGCGGGCCCGAAGTCGATCTTCGGGTCGATCGCCAGAAGGCCAGCGCGCTCGGCGTCTCCTTCTCCTCGATCAGCGATCTGCTCGCCGCGACCATGAGCCCAACCTACGTCAACGACTTCCCGCGGGCGGGCAGTCTCCAGCAGGTCATCCTGCAGGCACAGGCGAAGGATCGCATGCAGGTCGAGGACGTGCTGAAGCTGCATGTGCGCAACGACAAGGGCGGCATGGTTCCCGTGTCCGAGGTGGTGACGCCGGAATGGTCGCTCGGTCCGCTGCAGCTCAACCGCTACAACGGATATCCCTCGCTCAGCCTCTCGGGCGATGCGGCGCCCGGGGTGTCGAGCGGCACGGCGATGCGCGAGATCGACCGGATCGCCACGAAGCTTCCCGCCGGTTTCGCCGTTGAATGGATGGGCCAGTCGTTCCAGGAGCGCCAATCGGGCGGGCAGGCGCCGCTCCTGGTCGTCGTTTCCCTCGTCTTCGTGTTCCTCGTGCTCGCCGCCCTCTATGAAAGCTGGGCGATCCCGCTCTCCGTCATGCTCGTCGTTCCGCTCGGCATTCTTGGCGCGGTCGTGGCGGTGCATCTGCGGGGCCTGGAGAATGACGTGTTCTTCAAGGTCGGCCTGATCACGCTGATCGGCCTTTCGGCCAAGAACGCCGTGCTGATCGTCGAGTTCGCCCGCAAGCTGCTGAAGGAGGGGCACTCGCTTCGTGAGGCCGCCATGGAGTCGGCCCGCCTGCGGCTGCGGCCGATCGTCATGACCTCGCTCGCCTTCACGCTTGGCATCGTGCCGCTGGTCGTCGCGAAAGGGCCGAGCTCCGAAACCCAGAACGCGCTCGCCACCGGCCTTTTCGGCGGCATGATCGCGGCCACCGTCCTGGCCGTGATCTTCGTGCCGGTGTTCTTCGTGCTCGTCATGCGGCTCGCCGGCCGCCGAAGGTGGACCGAAGGCGCGGCCGCCACCGTCGGCGTTCGCGCCTGAAGCCATAATCCCCGGGCGTGAAACGCCGGTCCATAGCCGGTCGGCCACCCCTTTCGGTTGGAACCAACCGATGACTGCCGATCCCGATAACGCCCGCGTCACGCTCGACGTCGCCACCGAAGCCGACCTCCCCCGCTTCTGCAGGAATCTTCAGGATGCCTTCGCCATCGCCGTGGTCGAGGATTTCGGATCGCTCGGCGAGGGGCCCATTCCTGCCGACGAGGACGTCTACGCCTCCTCCGAAGCGCCGAACGCCGTCGTGCTGCGTGTCCTCGATGATGGACGCTGGGTCGGCGGTGCCGTCGTTTGCATCGACGTTGAAACCCAGCACAACTCGCTCGACTTCTTCTTCATCCGCGCCGACGAGATTGGCCGGGGTCTTGGCCGGAAGGCCTGGAAGGCCATAGAGGCTTACTATCCCGATACCAAGGTCTGGATCACGCATACGCCCTATTTCGAGAAGCGCAACATCCATTTCTATGTGAACGTCTGCGGCTTCGGCATCGTCGAATATTTCAACAAGCACCATAAGGACCTGAGCCATCCTGCGGGCCCAGACCTGCCTGGAGACGGCGGAATGTTCCGCTTCGAAAAGCACATGTGATCCGCCGAAATCGAATCGAGCCAGCCGCCTTGGCCGGCGCTTGCAGCAGGCTGTTCTCCCTCAGATATTTGTTCACCGTGTCGGAAAGGGGAGGGTTATTGCGATAGCGCGGGAAGCCCTGCGGAAACGCCCTGAACGCCTCGAGGCTCACGCCGACGAGCGGAATGCGCCGCGGCGCAGGCGGGCTCTTCGGCTGGCGTCAACTCGGTAAATATCAATGAAATCATTGACCCGAGTCGGATGCGATGAATGGTGAATGGCGGAGGGAGCGGGATTCGAACCCGCGATACGGTTTCCCGTATACACACTTTCCAGGCGTGCGCCTTCAACCACTCGGCCACCCCTCCGTCGCGCTTTGCAGCGCTGCCGTTGGCGTCTCCTGCGGTTTCGTTGCCGGGACGCCGCGCGGGCTGTGGAACAGCCAGCCGGACGAGCGGTGCGGTATCACGAAGCGCTGCGGCGGCGCAAGGGCGCACGTTCGGTCGGCGGCCGGCGTTGCTGATCATCCACGTTCCGCCCCGTCATCACGCCGGTCTCTCGACAGCGGCCACATGAACGGCGCTGTCCCGGGCCAATCCATGGCGCGTCGCCGATGACGGCCGCGATCTCGCATGCCGGCTCGATCGCCGCGCATCAACTCGATTGGCAGGGGTGCGCTTTCCATCGGTTTGCGCTTGTCGAGGATCGTCCTCGAAATGCGGTCGCATCTCCTTGTGTCTGGCCCGATACTGGGGAGGGTGGTCGCCGGTTCTCCGCCCGACATCGTCATGCTTGGCCTCTTTCGTCCGATGCGGCATGATCGCCGGCGCCTCCGGCGGGGGCGGGCGCTGGAGTGATCCCTGATGTTTCGTCTTCTCGTGCGCCTTGCGGGCTTGTTTGCCCTTGCGGCAGCCGTAATCGGGCTGGTCGTCGACGGCACCAAGTCGATTGCCGCTTCTGCGCTCGTGCTGACGCCGCTCGGCGAGGCGTGGCTGGCGGTGAGTCCGGCGAGCCTCGGCCGTGCCGAAGCGGCCATCGAGGCCCATCTCGGCCGCTTCGCCTGGGAGCCGCTTGCGACGGCGCTGCTGGCGCTGCCGGTGTGGCTTGTGTTCGGCGTCCTTGGCGCGCTGCTCCTTCTAGCCGTCCGCCCGGCCCGGTTTCGCGTCTCTGCCTGACGGCCCTCAACTTCGACGAGAGATTGACGATGAAGATCATGGACGACCTCGCCCGCCATGCCAGCCGCGCACCGCCCGGCCGCATCGAACTGACCACATCTTGAGCGGCGCGGCCGCATCTTTCGATGCTGCGCCGGCGCTCGATGCGCTGATGGAGCAGCTTGCGGCGACAGGCTATGCCGTCGCCGACGATGTCTTCCCGGTCTCGCTCGCCGCGCAGCTTCGCGCCGAACTCCTGGCGCTGCAGGCGGCAGGCAGCCTCAGCATTGCCGGCGTGGGCCGCGAGGCCGCCTATCGGCGCGATGGCAATGTTCGCCGCGCCGCGATCCGCTGGCTCGATGGTGGCACGGCGGCGGAACAGGCTTTGCTCGATTTCGCCGAGGCGTTGCGGCGCGCCATCAACGCCCGGCTGTTCCTCGGCCTGTTCGATTTCGAGTGCAATTTCATCGCCTATCCGATCGGCGGCTTCTATGGCCGTCATCTCGACTCCCTGGAGGGTGCGCGCAACCGGGTGGTGTCCTTCGTCGGCTATCTCGATCCTGACTGGAGCGAGGCGGATGGCGGCGCGCTCAGGCTGTGGCGAGATCCTGCCGACCAGAGCGAGCCGGTGGCGACGGTGCTGCCGCATCTCGGGCGGATGGTGCTCATGCTCTCGGAGGAGATTCCGCATGAGGTGCTGCCGGCCCATCGGCCGCGCCATGCGATTGCCGGCTGGTGGCGGATCAACCGAGCGTGATCGGGCGCCGCGCCGCGCGGCCTTTCGCTTCGCACGCGGACGGCCTATCTCGGGCCGGTCCTCCTCCACCCTGGAACCGCTTCATGGCCTCAGCTCTGTTCTCTCCCCTGACGCTCGGACCGCGCACGCTGTCCAATCGCATCGCCGTCGCCCCGATGTGCATGTATTCGGCTGACGATGGTTCGGCGACGGACTGGCATCTCCATCACTGGACGTCGCTCGGCGTTTCCGGCGCTGCGATGGTGACGGTCGAGGCGACGGGCGTCGAGCGCCGCGGCCGCATTTCGCATGGCTGCCTCGGGCTCTATTCAGATGACAATGAGGCGAGCGCCCGCCGGGCGCTCGAGGCCGCGCGTCGCTTCGCGCCCGCGTCGACGGTGTGGGGCATCCAGCTTGGCCATGCCGGGCGCAAGGCGTCGACCCGGATCCCGTTCGACGGCCAGGGCGGCCTCGGTCCGGACCAGGATCCCTGGCAGACCGTGGCCCCCTCGGCCATTCCGTTCGCGCCGGATTATCCGATGCCGGAGGCGTTGGACGAGGCCGGCATCGAGCGGATCATCGCGGCGTTCGTCCAGGCGGCGCAGCGCGCCGAGCGGGCCGGCTTCGACTTTGTCGAGCTGCATGGCGCGCATGGCTATCTGCTGCACGAGTTCCTGTCGCCGATCTCGAATCATCGGACCGATCGTTGGGGCGGCAGCCTCGAAAATCGCATGCGGCTGATCGTGACCATCGCTCGCGAGGTGCGCGCGGCGCTGCCGGCGCATATGTTCGTCGGCGCCAGGCTTTCGGCGAGCGACTGGGTCGAGGGCGGCTTCCAGATCGAGGATGCGATCGCGGTTGCCAAGGCGCTGAAGGCGGAGGGCGTCGTCTATATCTGCGCGTCGTCGGGTGGCAATGTGGTTGACGCGAAGATCCCGATCGGCCCGCTCTACCAGGCGCAGTTCGCCGAAGCGATCCAGCGCGAGGCCGGCATTCCCACCCGGGCCGTCGGCCTGATCACGACGCCGGCCGAGGCTGAGGGACTGGTCGCGTCCGGCCGTGCCGACATGGTGGCGCTGGCACGCGCCATTCTCGCCGATCCGCGCTGGCCCTGGCGCGCCGCTGCCGAGCTTGGCGCGGAGCTTCACGTCGTCGATCAATATGCCCGCAGCCAGGCGACGATCCGCCATTGGGTCACGCCACCGGCACCGGCGCGTTCGGCGGCCTGACCGGTTCGCAAGCCGCCGCCGTTCAGGCAGCGGCGGTGCATCGCGCGGCGTCTAGTGAAGGGACCCGGTTGGCTGCGTGTCGGCCGGGTTTTCCACCTCGACGCCCGGCGGGCTGTCCTCAGCGGGCAAGGCGGCGGCAACCGGCCGGCCGGCGGCGACGATATGCTGCGGCTCGATGCCGGGCGGGGCGCCGAGCAGCACCTCCCGGCAGGCCGCCGGCAGGTCTGACAGCATGATCTGGCGCGGCGGTGCCGGCGGCTTCACAGGTTTCGTCGGCGGCTTGACCGGCTTTGGCGGCTGCAGCCAGGCGTCGAGTTCCGCCCCGCAGCCGTCGCCGGGCGGCGGCGCCTTCTGCGGGACGCAGGTCGACATGCCGGCCGGGCAGTCGAGGCGGACATGGAAGTGATAGGTGTGTCCCCACCAGGGCCGCACCTTGTTCAGCCAGCCGCGATCACCACCGGCGCTCACGCAGAGCTGCTTCTTGATGGCGGGGTTGACGAAGATGCGGGCGACTTCCGGATCGAGCGCGGCGCGGCGGATCAATTTGAATTGACCGCTCGTCCAGGCCGACGGGTCGATCCGCCTTGCCTTTTCATTGACCATCGACCTCGGCGCCATGGTCTCGCGCTCGTCGAGCGACAACGTCCGCTTCGGCATCGGTGTCAGCCACAGGTCGACATCGAGGCCGATCTGGTGGCTGGCATGGCCGGTGAGCGCCGGGCCGCCGCGCGGCTGGCCCATGTCGCCGACCAGCAGGCCCGGCCATTGATCGAGCGTCTTGGCGCTGTCGGCGAGGCGCTCGGTGAAGGCGATGAGTTCGGGCGTGCCCCAGTTGCGATTGCGAGAGAGCCGCATCGCCTGCCAATCGGGACCATCGACCGGCAGCGCGATCGCGCCGGCGAGGCAGCCTTTGGCATAGGAGCCGATCGAGCGCGCCTCCATCGGCAGCGGCGTATTCATGCGGCTGAACAGGACCTTGGCCGGCGTCGTCTGCAGGCTGTCGCTGGCGAGGGCCGGGGTAACTCCGGTCACCAGCAGCGCCAGCATCGTTCCGAGCAGCCGCGTCTGGCGCCTCAAGCGCGATCGGGCAGCATGCGAAAGTTCCGCCATCGAAGTCGTCCTTGTTCCGTCCAGAGCCCGCCCTCACCTGTATTTTGCACCGAGTTCGTTAAGGATTCATCAGCCATTCGAGTCCTGACGCCGCGGATGAATTTTCCTCGGATCGGGCCGTTAACCGTCCGGTGTGGAATGGAATCGCGAATGAGCCCTCAGAATCGCACAGTCTTGCTCAAGACTGACGGAATTGCGCGATTGACCGGCGAAGTCGCCATGCGATAATCGCCCCTGAATCATTCCGCGGCGCGTGAGGCGACCGCAGCAACGAGGACATCTCGATATGGCACTGAATCTCGGCGATGTGGTTCCCGATTTCGAGGCCGATACCACCGAAGGCCGCATCTCCTTCCACAAGTGGCTCGGCGACAGCTGGGGCGTGCTGTTCTCGCATCCGAAGAACTTCACGCCGGTCTGCACCACCGAACTCGGCGCGGCGGCGAAGCTGAAACCCGAATTCGACAAGCGCAACGTCAAGCTGATCGGGCTCTCGGTCGATCTCCTGACCAATCATGACCAGTGGGTCACCGACATCAAGGACGCCACCGGCGCGACGCTCAACTTTCCGCTCATCGCCGATCACGACAAGAACGTCGCCAATCTCTACGGCATGATCCATCCGAATGCCTCCGACACAACGACGGTGCGTTCGGTGTTCGTCATCGGCCCGGACAAGAAGCTGAAGCTCTCGCTGACCTATCCAGCCTCGACCGGCCGCAACTTCGACGAGATCCTCCGCGTCATCGACAGCCTGCAACTCACCGCCAAGTTCTCGGTCGCGACGCCGGCCGATTGGGAAAACGGCGACGAGGTCATCATCGTCCCGTCCGTTTCCGACGAAGCCGCCAAGGAGAAATTCCCGGCCGGCTGGAAGACCGTGAAGCCCTATCTCCGCTTCGTTTCCCAGCCGACGGCCGGCAAGCCGAGCTGAGAGCTTCGAGAAACTCCGAGAAGGAAGGCGTCGGCCCTAGCCGGCGCCTTTTTTCGTTTCGATTGATCCGGTCACGCGCCGCACCAGTGGATGCAACCATAGCGCGATTTCTCGGCAAAGTCATTCGAAAGCTGAATGATCAGCCGGGGCGTCCCGCGCCGGCTCCGATCAGATCCGCCCCTGCACGCGATGCAGCCCCGCATAGACGCCGTCTCGCGCCATCAGCGCGTCATGCGTTCCCTCCTCGACGATGCCGTCCTCCGTCAGCACCAGGATGCGATCGGCGTGACGAACCGTCGAAAGCCGGTGCGCGATCACCAGCGTGGTTCGCCCGCGCGTCAGCGCCAGAAGCGCCTGCTGCACGGCGCGTTCGCTCGCCGTGTCGAGGGCGCTGGTGGCCTCGTCGAAGATCAGGATCGCCGGATCCTTCAGGAAAGCACGGGCGATGGTCAGCCGCTGTTTCTGCCCGCCTGAAAGCTTGACGCCGCGCTGGCCGATATCGCTGTCATAGCCCTCGGGCAGGCCGAGGATGAAGTCATGCGCATGCGCCGCCCGCGCGGCGGCGATGACCGCATCATCAGGCGCATCGGGCCGGCCATAGCGAAGGTTCTCGGCGACGCTGCCGGCGAAGAGGTAGACATCCTGCTGCACGACGCCGACCGCGCGCCTGAGCGAGGCGAGCGTCACGTCGCGAACATCCACCCCGTCGATCAGCACGCGCCCGCTCGTCGCCTCATAGAAGCGCGGGATCAGCGCCGCGAGCGTGCTCTTGCCGACGCCGGAGGGGCCGACAAGCGCGACGAATTCGCCCGGCGCGATGCTGAACGAGAGATCCTTCAGCACGGGCGGACCCGCCTCCCCATAGCGGAACGACACCTGCTCGAAGCGGACCGCGCCGCGCGGGGCGGGGAGGTCGCGTGCGCCCGGCCGGTCGATGATCTCGGGCGCGACATCGAGCAACTCCATCGCCCGCGCGAAGCCGCTATAGCCCTCCTGCCAGAGCCGCACGAAATTGGCCAGCCGATTGACCGGATCGACCAGCACGGCGACGCAGAGCAGGAATGTCAGCATGTCCGCGACGGTGAGATCCGCCGTCACCACCCGCACCGCGCCGAACACGATGACCAGCACCGTGACCAGCTCGGCGAAGGTCGTCGTGCCGACTGAGAACCACGCCTCGCTGCGATAGCCATCCTTGCGGCTCTCGAGGAATCGGACATTTTCCGTATCGAAGCGCCGCGTCTCCAGCGCCTCATTCGCGAAGCTCTGCACCACGCGGATGCCGGCGAGCGAATCCTCCACCCGCTCGTTGACGGCGGCGATGCGCTCGCGGCTCGCCCGCATAGCGCGGTTCATGCGGGCGTTGAAATGCAGCGCATAGAGGGTCGCGACCGGGACCAGCGCCGCGATCGCCAGCGTCAGCACGGGGTCGATGAAGGCGAGGATCGTCAGCGCGCCGATGAATTTCAGCAGCGCGATGGCGAGGTCTTCCGGACCGTGATGATAGAGCTCGCCGAGCCAGAACGAGTCATTGGTGATCCGGCTCATCAACTGGCCGGTGCGCTCGCGGTCATAGAAGCCGAACGACAGCCGCGCGCAATGCTCGAACAGCTCCTTGCGGATGCGCGCCTCGATCTTCGCGCCCATCACATGGCCCTGGTAATCGACGAAGAACACGCAGACGACCTGCAGCGCAAGCAGGCCGAGCATGGCTGCGCCGATGATCAGGATCGGCCGCAGCGGCTCGGCCTCGCCGGCAAGATCGCCGAGATGGCGCGTCACCAGATTGGCCGCGAGCGGCAGCAGCAGGGCCGTCGCCGAGACGAGCACGGCCGAGCCGATATCGGCCGCGAGCAGCCCTTTATGCGGCGCGTAATAGGCAACGAACCGCCGCATCGTCGCGAAGCGGCGCGCAGGCGAGCCGGCCGGCGGTCTTGCCCGGCGCCGGAAGAAAAACCGGGCTAGCGGGGAGAGATCATGGCGCGCATCGGCACGGCGCGCCTTTCGCAAGGAGGAGAGCATCGAGCATCCTGTCCCGATTGAAGAGCATGGTGTTCATCTCGGACAGGATTGCTCTCATCTTGATCTCCTCAGGCAGCACGCGCTGCATGGGCTCGACTATGTCGCCATCGGCGGCCCCGGACAAGACGCGCCGGCCGCAGAGTGCCGCGCTGTGACCGATCGGGCACAGCGCGCCCTCAGCCGCGGCGGGCGGCCTCGATGGCGGCGATGTCGATCTTCGTCATCTCCATCATCGCATCGAAGGCCCGCTTCGCCTCGGCCCCACCGGCCATCATGGCGTCAGTCAGCGCGCGCGGCGTGATCTGCCAGGAAATGCCCCAGCGGTCCTTGCACCAGCCGCAGGCGCTCGGCTTGCCGCCATTGCCGATGATGGCGTCCCAATAGCGGTCGGTCTCTTCCTGGTCGTCGGTCGCGATCTGGAACGAGAACGCCTCGCTGTGCTGGAACATCGGTCCGCCATTGAGGCCGATGCACGGGATCCCCGCGACGGTGAACGAGACGGTGAGCACATCGCCCGCCTTGCCCATCGGATAATCGGAGGGGGCGCGATGAACGGCCGTGACGGCGCTGTCGGGAAAGAGGCCGGCATAAAAGCGCGCCGCCGCCTCGGCGTCCTTGTCGTACCAGATGCAGATCGTGTTCTTCGCCGTCGCCATCACGCGTCCTCCTGTTGCAAAGCGCTCGTCGCCATCCCGCCCTTGGGAGGCTCAGGCTGAGGACGAATGGTGAAACACCTTTCCGACAGCGCAAGGGAAAAAGCGGCGCGCGAGCCCTCGGCCGCCCTATGATGCCGTGCGGCGCGTCACGGCCGCGGAGGCTGGCGGCCACGGCGAAACGCCCGCGCAGCCCTCAGCGCGCGGGGGAGACGCCGATCGGTCGATCGGCCGGGCGGAACTGTCGCGTCAGGACGCGAAGAGGGGCGCGGGGCGCACGGTTCGTCGGCGCTCAGGCGGCGCGCCGGCGAAAGGAGGATTGTCGGGTTTGCCTGACCGCCCTCGCGAACGATCCGGCGCCCCGCGCGCGAAGGTTCGGCTCGAAACCCGATCAGCCCGGGCGGTCTGGATCGCCCACGACACGCGATTCGCAAGCTGCCCACCGGCAAGGTTTCCCCGCCGCAAGGCCGGCCCCAAAGGACCGCTCGCGAACCCGGCGCCGCTGCCCCGCGACACGGGACGGCCGTCAAGGCCCTGCCGACCTCTCGCGCCGGGATCGTGACCCCCACCGCAAAAGGCCTCCGCACCCCACCCGCAAACGGAACGACCGGTTCGCCCTCTTCATGGACGGGGATGAACGGAGTGTAAGCCCGGTGGGAGGGGGCGGGGATTGTTATTTTTGAGGGTGGTGGGGGGATGATGACCGAGCACCAGAAGACAGGCGGGATCGGGATTAGTTGTCCATGTTTGAGCGAGCGGCTCGATTCGGTAAGCTCACAATTCGCCTCATCCGAATTTCTGCGTCTACTTCACGCAGAAAGCCCATGGAGTAGCCGTTCTTGACCTCCGACGGATTTGAAGAGCCGCACCCCAGGGAGCGTTCGGTTGGATACCTCCGTCTGAAAGTGGGTGTCGCACAGAAGCGGCTGGCCCGATCGCTTGGGCTCGTTGATCGATCTGATGACTTCATCCGCATGATTTGGTCGATCGACAAAATCGGCGAGGGCAAGGAAATTGGTTGGCAGTGGTTCACCAAACGACCGCGATATGCAGTTGAGTTCGCCCTCGGCCCGCACAACATCCATAAATGGACGCTCGAATCTCTGGTCAATGCGTACCTGTTGTCGAAGCCTCTACATCGACGCAATGACCGCCCGTCTAGATACCTCGATACGCATAATCTTGCATCGCCTCTGCAGCTTCTGCAGATGATGAACGATCGAGAGAATGCCGACGACGGTTTGACCTTACGTCGGGTTAGCGTTTTCGATGGAATGCGCCGGCTCGCGCAGCGCCAGTTTCACTGGCAAAGAGGAAAATTGAACAAGACGGCCTTTTTCAAGTCAGCTTACTCATATAATTTTCAAGAAGCATCCGATCACTTCTTCGATAAATACAATGTTTCGATAGATGAGTTTTGCTTTACGGGATTTGTTATTACGTCAATGCTACAAAAGCATGCGGCTATCCAAGTGCATCCGTTGCCGGATCTCAAATCGAAGATTGACCTAAGGGCTTTGGGCCAGTGTTTTTCCCTTTATTCTCAGACTGAAGCGTCACTTCGCCGTAAAGCCGCAGCAATGCGTCAGGTGACGGCGCACTCAGCGTATCAATCATCGATCTTGCGCCAGTGGCCCTGCTTATTGATCGAAACTGATAATATAATTATCTGTCCAATACCAGATTTGGTCGTTGAACGATATACGGACGGCTTATACTATGATTTAGTTGACAATAACGGTGAATTGCGCAATGAAATCGCTCATAGATTCGAGGAATACTGTAAGCTTATTTTGTCATCACATATTCCAGAAATCGAAGTCGTTTCTGAATTCGAGTATAATTTCCGAAAAAATAGGGTTAAGAGCCCCGATATTTTTCTCTGCAAGAACAACGAAACAATTGCCGTTATAGAGTGTAAGGCTAAGAGAGCGCCCATATCCGTCAGATTTGGCGACACGATCGATCCGCTAACGGATCCCGCGTTTGAAGATTTAGCTAAGGGCGCATTCCAGATCTGGGGCTTCGTCTCCCGAGTCCGGCGAGGCCTGGCCAGCGTAGCTCAGGGGAAGTTAGCCGCCGATGCAATAGGCATCGTGGTGTTGATGGATACTTGGCTCGAGTTGTCGACTCATCAGATCGATGATGTCCTCAATCGAGCACGCGACTTGTGCAGGTCGAAAGAACCAGAGATTCAGCTTGAAGACCAGATTCCACTGACCTTCTGCAATATTGATGACCTTCACGATCTATTGAGATCGAGCACGACAATTGGTGCTTTGCGTTCATTGCGCGAGGCGACAAAGCCGGAGCGTTATGGTTGGCTACTGACGAGCATTCAACGGCAGGTCGCGCCAGATGCAGTCGACGACAAGGGGCATAGCCTCGACCCGTATATGGATGACGTCATCAAGTGGTGGCCACGGGCTACAGCGGAGGAGGTATAGTCCCAACGCGTCTGTGGCGATGGGGCAAGCTCAATTCAGCTTGGAGCCGTCCGTCATGCCCGGGCTTGTCCCGGGCATCCACGACTTGCCTGGAAAGTGAAGCTGCCTTGATGGCGGGAAGCAAGACGTGGATGGCCGGGACGGGCCCGGCCATGACGGCGCGGATGGTTGCGGGTGAGTTGAGCCGTTAGCTGCGCTGCAGGAGCGCCCGCAGGGCGCATGAGTCGCCATGCCCTCCGTCATCCCGGCGAAGGCCGGCATCCATGTTCCAGAGGCCTGTGTGCTGGGACCCCGGCCTTCGCCGGGGTGACGGCTTGCGGGTATGGAGGCGCCGGCGCGGGGTCGTCACATTCGTCCGCGATCTGCTCTTGACCTCAACTTAGGTCGAGGTTGTAGGCAGGCGGGCTGGATGGAAAGGCCGCCCTATGACCGACGAACGCATGCCCCTCATCGACGGGCTCTATGAGACGCATCTGACCGTGGCCGATCTCGGCCGGTCGATCGCCTTCTATCGCGATGTCGTCGGGCTCGAACTGGCGAAGGTGTTCCCGGAGCGCCGCATTGCCTTCTTCTTCGTCCCCGGCCGCAGCACGGGGATGATCGGGCTGTGGGAAACCGGGTCCGGGCCGCTCGCCATGCGGCTGCACCTCGCCTTCGCGATGGGTGTCGACGGTGTGCTCGCCTCGGGGGCGGCGCTGAAGGCCAGGGGCGTGCAGCCGCTCGGCTTCACCGGCAAGCCGGCCGGGGAGCCCGAGGTGATCGGCTGGATGCCGGCCGTCTCGCAATATTTCGCCGATCCGGACGGTCACTCGCTTGAGTTCATCGCCGTGCTCGACGAGGAGGCGGACGCCGCCTTCGGCGTCAGGCCGTATTCGGAATGGCTTCGGCGCTAACTCTCGCTCGTCGCGGCGCTTGCTCGTGGGCTCAATGACCGCGAAGGCGCGGCCCGGACGGCCTTGGCCCTCGAACCCTTCATAACGCCAGCACCAGCGGGCAGTGGTCCGAGACTTCCGGTGCCGTCACGACGTCGAAGGGCGCGTCGGCGAGGGTGGTGTTGACCAGCATGTAGTCGGCGAAGCGGCCGGGCTTGGTGTAGTGCGAACTGCGCGTGCCGGGGAAGCCGCGCGCGGTGACGAGGTCGCGGAGGCCGAGCCGGCCGAGAATGGCGAAGGTTTCGCTGTCCGGCTCGACGTTGAAATCGCCGCAGAGGATCTGCGCGTCACCGGGCTCGGCGAGCGACGAGAACAGGGCGGCGAGGCGCTCCGCCTGGGCGCGGCGGGCCGGCGTGTCGTGCTTGCCGGCGAGATCGCGGAGGCCGTGCATATGGCCGATGGTCACGGCGCGGTCACGGGCGAAATCCCAGAGGCGCACGATATGGGCGACGCGCGAGCGGGGATGATCGCCATAGCCATTTGGGGAAAAGGCCTTGTGCACGAAGCCCTGCGCCTGGCCGATGATCGGGGAGGCGCGGCGCACGAAGGTCGCGAGGCCCCATTGCGAGGGCACCGCGCGGTCGCCGTCATGGAGCACGCCCTGCGCCGCCGGGCAGAACAGGGCGACGTGATCGGGCAGGGCCTCGGCAACCTCGCGGAAGAGATTGGCGCGCTGCGGCAGGATATGGTCGCCGTCGCGATAGGTCAGCACTTCAGCGCTGGAGGCCGGCGTCGATACGACCTCCTGCAGGCAGAGCATGTCGGGATCGGCAGCGGCCAGATAGGCCAGCAGTTCATCGCCGAGCGTGCCGCCCCAGCCATTGAGGCTCATGACCTTCATGACGCCTTGCTCCGGGGCTGTGCGCGGGGGCTATTCGTCCATCTTCAGCGCGGCGATGAACGCTTCCTGGGGGATGTCGACCTTGCCGAACTGGCGCATCTTGCGCTTGCCCTCTTTCTGCTTGTCGAGGAGCTTGCGCTTGCGGGTGATGTCGCCGCCATAGCATTTGGCCGTCACGTCCTTGCGCATCGCCTTGACGGTTTCGCGGGCGATGATCTTGCCGCCGATCGCGGCCTGGATCGGGATGACGAAGAGATGCTGCGGGATGAGGTCCTTCAGCTTCTCGCACATCGCGCGGCCGCGGCGGTCGGCCTGCGTGCGGTGAACGAGCATCGAGAGCGCGTCGACCGGCTCGGCATTGACGAGGATCTGCAGCTTGACGAGATCGCCGGCCTTGTAGTCGGAGAGGTGATAATCGAACGAGGCATAGCCCTTCGAGACCGACTTCAGCCGGTCATAGAAATCGAACACCACCTCGTTGAGCGGCAGGTCATAGGTGACCATCGCGCGGGCGCCGACATAGGAAAGGTCGACCTGCACGCCGCGCCGCTCCTGGCAGAGCTTCAGGATCGCGCCGAGATAATCGTCCGGCGTCAGGATCGTGGCGCGGATCCACGGCTCCTTGATTTCCTCGATCTTCATCGGATCGGGCATATCGGCCGGGTTGTGCAGCTCCATCTCGGAGCCGTCGGTGAGCAGCAGCTTGTAGACGACCGACGGCGCGGTCGCGATCAGGTCGAGATTGAACTCGCGCTCCAGCCGCTCCTGGATGATTTCGAGATGCAGCAGGCCGAGAAAGCCGCAGCGGAAGCCGAAGCCGAGCGCGGCGGAGGTTTCCATCTCGAAGGAGAACGAGGCGTCGTTGAGGCGCAGCTTGCCCATCGCCGCGCGCAGTTCCTCGAATTGCGCCGCATCGGCCGGAAAGAGGCCGCAGAAGACGACGGGCTGGGCCGGACGGAAGCCCGGCAGCGCTTCGGCGGTCGGCTTGCGGGCGTCGGTGATCGTGTCGCCGACGCGGGTATCGGCGACTTCCTTGATCGAGCCGGTGAAGAAGCCGATCTCGCCGGGGCCGAGACTGTCGACGGCGACCATCTTCGGCGTGAAGAAGCCGACGCGCTCGACATCATAGGCGGCGTCCGCCCGCATCATGCGGATATGCGCGCCCTTCGAGAGCCGCCCGTCGATGACGCGGACGAGCACGACGACGCCGAGATAGGTGTCGTACCAGCTATCGACCAGGAGCGCCTTCAGCGGCGCATCGGGATCGCCCTTCGGGCCGGGCAGGTCGGTGACGATTGCCTCGAGCACATTCTCGACGCCGAGGCCGGTCTTGGCCGAAATGAGTACGGCTCGGGAGGCATCGATGCCGATGACTTCCTCGACCTGCGCGCGGATGCGCTCCGGCTCTGCGGCCGGGAGGTCGACCTTGTTGAGCACGGTGACGATCTCGAGATTGTTGTCGATCGCCTGATAGACATTGGCCAGCGTCTGCGCCTCGACACCCTGCGAGGCATCGACGACCAAAAGCGCGCCCTCGCAGGCCGCGAGCGAGCGCGAGACCTCATAGGCGAAGTCGACATGGCCGGGCGTGTCCATGAGGTTCAGGACATAGGTCTTGCCGTCCTTGGCCTTGTAGTGAAGGCGGACGGTCTGGGCCTTGATCGTGATGCCGCGCTCGCGCTCGATCTCCATCGAATCGAGCACCTGATTGGTCATCTCGCGGTCGGAGAGCCCGCCGGTGAGCTGAATCAGCCGGTCGGCAAGCGTCGACTTGCCATGATCGATATGGGCGACGATCGAGAAATTGCGGATATTGTCGAAGGGCACGGTGCTCATGGCGCGCTCAATAGCATCATCGCCCTGAGCGGCAAAGCGCCGAAAGCGCATGTTTCCGGGGCTGCGTACCGGCCGCGCTCAGGGCTCGGAGGCGCTGTCCCCGTCGAACGCGTTTCCCTCGCCAGGCTCGTGACGGGCCGGCTCAAGAATGCCGAGCGTCTGCGCGCGGGCGATGAGCCGAGCGGCGAGATCGGCGGCGAGCGGCCGCGGCGGCTCGCCCGGCCTTCCAGCGACCAGCGCCGAGCGGCGATCGATCGGCGGCCCGTCGACGGGATCGATGATGACGAGACGGCCGAATTCGCGGTCGGCTGCGAGCTGCGGCGCCAGGAGATGGCCGATGGCGAGGCCGCGCTCGATCAGGGCTCGACTTGGTTCGAGCGTCATCAGCGAGGTGCCGCGCGCCATCTTCTGCATCGCGAGGATCGGCTCCGGCGTCACCTGCCACCACAGATGCGTGACGAAGCGCGGCGCGATCTCGAAGATGCGCTGCAGCGTCGGCGACGGGCCGATGGCGCGCGCGAGCTCGGGTGCCGCGACGAGATGGGCGCGCTCGCGGAAGAGGGCGAGCGGCTCCAGCGGATCGAGCAGCGGATCGAGATTGGGCCAGGCGATGACGCCGAGATCGATGCGCCGGTCATGCAGCCATTCGGCGATCTCGCGGTGGCGGCCCTCCTCGATGTCGAGCTCGACATGCGGATGCTCGGCCAGGAACTCGGCCACCGGCGTCGTGACGAGCGGCGCGACCAGGCTGCGCAACGTGCCGATCGCGACGCGCCCGCGGTCCATCACGCGCATCGCTTCCTCGCTCTCGACGAGGGTCGAGAGCACGCGCCGCGCATAGGGCAGGAACGCGATGCCGCGCTCTGTCAGCTCGACCTTGCGCCCGCGCACGAAGAGCGGGCCGCCGACATGCTGCTCCAGCGTGCGCATGCGCATCGAGATCGTCGCCTGCGTCACGTTGAGCCGCGCTGCCGCCTTGGTGAAGCTGCCGTCGCGCACGATCCGGTCGAAGCTGCGCAGCTGATCGATATCCATCGGGAAATCCAATGCGACACTTTGGAAAAGCTTATAACTCCATGGGCTTAGATTGACACGTGTGATGGATCGGCGCGATAGGGATGATAGCGATCCCGATCATGAAGGCGCTTGCGATGCCGAATTCCGATGCTGTCGATGGCGCTGCGCCCGCGGATGGGGTCGCGCTCCGCGTACTTTCGGCCGCCGATGCCGAAGAAGCGCTGCCCCGCCTCGGCGCGCTCCTGGCCGATGTCGTCGCGAGCGGCGCCTCGGTCAACTTCATGCATGGCTTCAGCGCGGCCGATGCGGCGCGTTTCTGGCGCGGCCAGCTGGCACTGATCGCGGAGGGGCAGCGCATCCTGATCGTCGCCATGCGCGGCGATGATATCGTCGGCACGGTGGTCGTCACCTTCGCGCATCAGCCGAACCAGCCGCACCGCGCCGATATCGGCAAGATGCTGGTCCATTCGTCGATGCGCCGTCGCGGGCTCGGCCGCCGGCTGCTGACGGCGGCGGAAGGGGCCGCAAGCGCTGCCGGTCGTACGCTGCTGGTGCTCGATACCGAGACGGGCAGCGCCGGCCACGCGCTCTATGCCGCCTGCGGCTGGACCGAGGTCGGCACCATCCCCGGCTATGCGCTGACGCCCGATGGGCGGCCATCGGGCGCCACCATCTTCTACAAAGAAATCGCGGGAGCCTGAGCGATGGACATCCGCATGGCCGGCGAGGACGATCTGCCGGCGATCCTCGCGATCTATAATGACGCCGTGCTCCATACGACCGCGATCTGGAACGACGATACCGTCGATCTCGACAACCGCCGCGCATGGTTTGCGGCGCGTCGGGGACAGGGCTATCCGGTCTTCGTCGCGACGGAAGGCGACCAGATCCTCGGCTATGCCTCCTATGGCGACTTCCGCCCGTTCCAGGGTTATCGCTTCACGGTCGAGAATTCGGTCTATGTGGCCAGTTCGGCGCGCGGCAAGGGCGCCGGGGCAGCGCTGCTCGCGGCGCTCGTCGCCGATGCGGCCGCGTCGGAAAAGCATGTGATGATCGCGGCGATCACGGCGGGCAACGAGGCTTCCATCCGCCTGCACGCGCGGCAGGGTTTCGTCCCGACCGGCCGCCTCGGCGAGGTCGGGTTCAAGTTTGGCGCCTATCTCGATCTTATCCTGATGGAAAGGCGCCTCACGGCACCGTCATCGCCGGCGCCTTGACGCCGCCTCACGCGCGGATCAGCATCGCTTCATGCGTCGCGCCATCGGCATCGCCCTCATCCTGCTCGCCCTTGCCGGCATGCTGCTTGCCAGCATCGCCGAGGCGGGCATGCTGCCGGGCGCCGCGATGACGGAGATGGCCGCCGATTGCCCGCACCATCAGGCCGCGCCCGTCGCTGACCATCCGGCCGTCGGCAGCGGCAAGGCGCTGCCCTTCATGCTCTGCTGCTTCGGCACCGGCTCGGGCGTCCTCGCAGAGGCGGCCGAGAGCCAGCCTCTGCGGCTCGCCGCGATCTGGCTGCGGCCTGCATCCGACATCGCCCCCCATGCCGGCATCCCCTCGCCGGAGCCGCCGCCGCCCCGCGCCTGACCGATGGATTCCCGCGCGATCGTCGCCGGCCCCTATCGGCCGCGACCGATCGTTGTCGCCCCTATCGATCAGGATTTGAACATGATGAAGCTCAAGACGCTCCTTTTCGCCACCGCGCTGCTGGCCATACCCCTCGCTGCTACCGCCGAGGACATGATGAATGAGGACGCCATGAACCATGACGCCATGAATGGCGGCATTAACGGCGGTATGAATCACGACGGCATGCCAATGGACGGCCCGGACAAGGATGCCGCGCCCTCGACCAAGGCCTTCAAGGCGGCCGATGCCGCGATGATGAAGGACATGGCGATCAATTACAGCGGCAATGTCGACGTTGATTTCGTGCGGGGCATGATCCCGCATCACCAGGGCGCCATCGCCATGGCGAAGATCGAACTCGAATATGGCAAGGACCCGGAAATCCGGAAGCTCGCCGAAGGCATCATCAAGGCCCAGGACGATGAGATCGCGTTCATGAAGGCCTGGCTCGCCAAGAATGGCGGCGCGGCGAAGTAGCGTCGGAGGATACTGAACCGGGCGACCTGGTTTTATCGCCGGGCCGCCCGGGCATCCTCTGCCGATCCCGCCGCCATCCCATGCGCATGTCGGTCGTTGACAGCTGCGATGCCGAGTTGTTCCCTCAACGGGACAACGGCGTAGCGCCATGTCGGCGCGCGCTCGGGGGAGGGCATCGCATCATGACGTTCGCAGTCAGACTGGCCGCAATGACGGCCGGATTTGCGCTCTGCATTGCTGCAGGCGCGGCCGTGGCGGCGACAAAGTCGCCGGCCATGCAGGCCTGTTCCGATCAGTGGTCGCAGCTGAAGGCCGACGACAAGGTGCCGGCCGGCCAGACCTGGCCGAAATTCTGGAGCCAGTGCGCCAAGGACTATGCCGCCGCCCATCCGGCCGATGCCGCGGCGGCCGCCGAAACCACCGCCGCCGCGCCGGCCGAGCCGCCGCCGGCCAAGAAGGCCAAGGCTGCCGCCCCCGCCGCAACACCGCCGCCGGCCGAGGACGCCGCGGCTTCCGGCAAGGGCAAGTCTCCGGCCATGCAGGCGTGTTCCGACCAGTGGTCGCAGCTGAAGGCCGACGACAAGGTGCCGGCCGGGCAGACCTGGCCGAAGTTCTGGAGCCAGTGCTCCAAGGACTATGCTGCGGCGCATCCCGACACCGCTGCGCCGGCCAAGCCCGCCAAGGCCGCAAAAGTGGATGATGAGGAGCTCGGCGCGCCGCTCCCCGATCCGGAGGCTGCCGCCAAGATCGATCCGGCCAAGCCGCTCGCCGGCAAGAAGGAGCCGACACCCGGCCAGAAGGCGGCCTGGGCCCGCATGCGCGCCTGCGGCTCCGATTGGCAGGCGCAGAAAGCCGCTGGCAAGTTGCCGGCCGGCGCCAAGTGGCCGCAGTTCTGGAGCGATTGCAACAAGCGCCTGAAGGCCAAGGGCCAGTAAGGCGCCAGGACATGACATGCGGGGCCTGCTCGAACGCCTTGAGCAGGCCCCGGCGCATATCGGCCGCAGGGCCAGGCGCCGGCCTCGATCCGAGAGAAGCGCGCCTTCTGGGTGCACGGTGTCGCGACGCTTGCCGACTATCTCAAGGTTTCCGAGGCGTTCACGGTCGAAGACCGGCTCGACGCCATCCGTTGCCCGATGCTGATCACGGTGACTGAGGAGGATGGGCTCGCGAAAGGCGGGCCGGCGGCCTATGAGGCGCTCACCTGTCCGAAGACGCTGATCCGCTTTTCGAGCGCCGAAGGCGCCAGGGGACACTGCGAAATGGGCAACCGCTCGCTGCTCAACCGTCGCATATTCGGCTGGCTGGACGATGTATTCGCCGGGAAGGTGGGCTAGTAGGAGGCCAACGCCATGAACAAGCGAGCCGAGACGTGACCGACCTGAGCCCCGCCGCCGATCATCTTGTCACCCTGCGCGATTTTCTGCGCTACGCCGTCAGCCGCTTCGGCGCCGCCGGGCTCGCCCATGGTCATGGCGCATCGACGGCGTTCGACGAGGCCGCCTATCTCGTGCTCGAAGGGCTCAAGCTGCCGATCGACCAGCTCGAGCCTTTCCTCGACGCCAAGCTGCTGCCCGAGGAACGCGTTCGCCTCGCCGACCTGATCGAGGCGCGGGTGACGACGCGCAAGCCGAGCGCCTATCTGCTTAACCGCGCCTATGTGCAGGGCATCCCGCTCTATGTCGACGAGCGCGTGATTGTGCCGCGCTCCTTCATCGGCGAATTGCTGTTCTCCGAACTGTTCGGCGGCGATGATTTCACCCTTGTCGAGGATACCGGCTCGATCGAGAGCGTGCTCGATCTTTGCACCGGCTCGGGCGCGATCGCTATCCTCGCGGCGGAGGTGTTCGAGAATGCCGATATCGACGCGGTCGATCTTTCGCCGGAAGCGCTCGAAGTCGCGGCGATCAATGTCGCCGAGCGCGGCCAGGGCGCGCGCATCTCGCTGATCGAGGGCGATCTGTTCGCCGCGCTCGAGGGCAAGACCTATGATCTGATCCTGACCAACCCGCCTTATGTCGATGAAGTCGCGATGGAAGAACTGCCGGCTGAATATCGCCATGAGCCGGCGATGGCGCTCGGCTCCGGGCTCGACGGGCTTGATATCGTCCGCCGCATTCTCGGCGAGGCCGGCGCCCATCTCAATCCGGGCGGCGGGCTGCTCTGCGAGATCGGCGCGGGCCGCGAGATCATCGAGGCCGAATACCCTGATATGCCCTTCCTCTGGCTCGACACCGAGGAAAGCGAAGGCGAAGTGTTCTGGCTGCCGGCCGAGGCGCTCGGCGTGCAGCCTTCGAGCACGATCGGCGCTGTCGAATAAGCCCCGGCCGTTGCCGGCCGGGGCGCTGAGGCTCAGGCCTCGATTTCCAGCATCCGCTCGCGCCGGCGCGGACCCGGCCGGCCGACGAGGGCGAGGAAGGTCACCACCGCCGCGGCGAAGGTGACGCCGGCGGCGATCAGCATCGTCGCGCGGAAGGCGCTGCCATAGGCGGCGGCGAACACCGCATGCGGCACGGCGGGTGCGAGCCGCGCTGCATCCTCGAACGCGCCATTGGCGACGGCGAGCGCGAGGCCCTCGATGGCGGCGCCGGTGCCGGGCAGGCTCGCACCGACAAAGGCGGCGAGGACGGCGCCGATCACCGCGATCGCCACGGTCTCGCCGGCAACACGCATGGTGCCGAAAATGCCGGTGGCCATGCCCGCCCGCTCCGTCGGCACGACGGAGATGGCGAGATCATCCATCAGGCCCCAGGGCATGCCCGCGCCGATGCCGACAAGAAGCAGCGGCGGCACGAAGGCCGTCGCAGCAGCGCCCGGCGCGATCGCCGCCAGCCAGACCAGTCCGGCGGCGGAAAGCACCAGCCCGCCCGAGGCCAGGAGGCCCGCCGGAATGAAGCGCGCGAGATTGGCCGCGGTGAACGGCACGATGGCGATCGGCGCCGACAGCGGCAGCAGCATCAGGCCCGCCTGCAGCTCGCTCATGCCCTCGACCCGCACGAAGCGGATCGGCAGCAGGAACAGCGGCACGACAAAGGAATAGGCGACCGCGACCGGCAAAGCCTGGATGCCAACGAAGCGGCCATAGGTGAAGAGCGTGAGATCGAGCATCGGCCGGGTCGCGAGCTTTTCCACCGTGATGAAGGTGATGAGTAGCGCGCCGGCCAATGCGAACAGCCCGATGACCAGCGGATGATCGAAGCCGAGGTCCGGCCCTTCCATGATCGCGAAGATCAGCGCCACCAGCATCGCCGTGAAGGTCGCGGCGCCGAGGCTGTCGATGCGCGTCGCGCCGGGATCGCGCGTCTCGCGCAGCCGCGGCGCCCCGAGGGCGAGGATGAGCGCGCCGGCTGCCGCGGCGGCGAAGAAGATGGCGCGCCAGCCGAACGAGGCGATCAGAAGGCCGGCGATGATCGGCCCGAAGGCGATGCCGATACCGAAGCCGGAGCCGATCATGCCGAGCGCGCGTGTCCGGGCCGGCCCCTCGAATTCCTGCGCCAGAGCCGCGAAACCGGCCGAAAGCGCGATGGCGCCGGCGACGCCCTGCACGCCGCGCATCAGATCGAGCGCCAGCACGTTCGGCGCGAAGCCGATGACGAAGGAGGCGAGCGCGAAGCTGGCCATGCCGATGATGAACATCCGCTTGCGGCCATATTGGTCCGCGAGCGCGCCGCCCAGCATCACGGTCGAGCCGATGGCCAGCATGAAGCCGGAGACGATCCAGTTGAGCGCGATGACGCTGCCGCCGAGATCGGCGCCAATGGCCGGGATGGCGACGGCCGGGCCGGTGAAGGAGATCGGGATGGTGACGGCGACGAGGAAGATGGCGGCGAGAATAAACGCCTTCTTCCGCGCCGCATCGGGGGATGCGTCGGTCATGACGGGTCTCTTGCAGTTTGAAGCCGCAGGCGATGAGCGTGCTGCGCAGCGAAATGGGTCCAGGCTGCGCAGCGGGAGAGGCGCCGCGCAGCCTGGCGACGGTGAACCGCCGTCGGCGATCCCTTATCTGTAGGGATCGATACACAAAGAATAAACCCTTGATTCCAGCCGTCAAGTCTTTTATTTAGTGATCACAACAGAAATGAGATCGGGCCCGCTGCAAGGGCCTTTCTCGAGGATGCACAGGATGGGTGTACGTGGCAGGCCGCGCGGTTTCGATCGCGACGCCGCCCTTCAACAGGCGATGGATGTCTTCTGGGCGCGCGGCTATGCCGGGGCGTCGATCGCCGAACTGACCGAGGCGATGGGCATCAATCCGCCCAGCCTCTATGCCGCGTTCGGCTCCAAGGAACAGCTCTTCAAGGAGGCCGTCTGTCTCTATGCAGAGACCGACGATGCCTGCACGCTGGAGATGCTGGAGGGCGACCTCTCCACGCGCGAGTCGATTGCCGCCATGCTGCAGGCGAACGCCCGGTCCTGCACCCGGCCCCACAAGCCCACCGGCTGTTTCATGACGCTCGGCGCCACCAATGGCGGCCCGGAGACGGATGCGGCGCAGCAATATCTCTGTGACCAGCGCCGCGACATCGCGAGCCGCATCCGCGCCCGCCTCGCACGCGGCGTCGCGGATGGAGAATTGCCGGCGGGGCTCGATCTCGACCGCGTCACCGCCTTCTTCGCCACGGTGATAAAGGGCATGTCGATCGAGGCGCGGGACGGCGCCGACGCCGACACCCTCGCCGCCGTCGCCCGCAGCGCCATGCTCGGCTGGGACGCGATCACCTCGACGCAGGGGTGATAGGCCGGCGAAAGCCTCTTTTCGCGGTCCTGTCCCCTCCGGTTGTCATGGCCGGGTCGAGCCCGGCCATGACAGTTCTGCGAAGTCGTGCACGCCTCACCGATGGACCTCGCCTCGTCCTAAGGCGCGAGCGCCTCGGCGCCGACGACGGCCGCCGGATAGGGCAGTGCTGTGACCAGCCTCGACATCGGCTTGGTGCTGGCGAAGATCGGCGCGAGGTCGATCGTCAGATAGCTGGTGCGGTGGTCGTAGTCCGAAATCGTCAGGCGGTTGTTGGTGAGATCCTTGATCGATACCCACTGCGTGTAGTCCGAGACCACCTGGTCGCCGTCCTTCGACTGGGCAACACCGATCGGAATGTCGACCGTGTTGAGAATATGCGTGATCGTCTGCGTCGCTTCGCCGGCATCCTTCGCCGGCGGCACGAAATGGCGCATGAAGGCGGCGCGCACGAAGCGCGAGGGCGGCGTGTAGTCGCCCGGCAGGCCCATAGTGCCGCCGCCCTGGCCGAGCGCGGTCACGTCGACATCGCCATATTGCCGGCTGTTGGCTCCGATCGAGGAGAGGTTCACATAGTTCCTCAGATTGGTGAGATGCCAGTCGTAAGTCGGCGCATTGGTCAGCACATGCGCCGCGTCGTCATGCATCTGCAGTTCGCCGCCGACATATTCGACGATCAGCCCGGCGCCTGAGCGGTCGTTGATCTTGAAATGCATGGCGGGAACCGTCGGGCCGGTCGGCAGGGCCGGATCGGTCCAGACCTTCACGGTCGGCAGCGCCGCCTTGACGCTCGCGACATCCTTGTAGCTGCCGAGCAGCCATCTGGCGAAGGAGAGGATCTCGACCGCATTCTCGTCGCCGGGGCCGGCGCTCTGATACTGTGTGAAACCCGGCAGGAAATTGGCACTGAGGGCGAGGCCCGCCTCGTTCTGGCCCTCCACGAGCGGCGTGCCGGGGATGATGCCGGCCCCGATGCCAACCGATGAATAGGTGGTCGTCACGGTCTTTGCCGGCATGCCCTTGGGCATCGGCAGCGTGAAGCTCGTGCCCTTCGGCGTGCTCTCCAGCGTCCATTTCATGTCGAACGCCCACTCCATCGTCCGGCCGGCCACGACGGACTTGTCGGCGGCGGTGATGTCCACCGCCGTGCAGGCCAGTGCGGCGTGGGTCATGATGGCCAGTGAAAGCGTCGCGGCCAGGGTGCGAAGCATGTCGGTTCTCCTCCGAAGGTGCATGGCGCCCCTCATCTTAGCGCCAAAAGGGGGAGGCGCGCTTGACGATCATCCTTCATTTTGATGGGAATTTGCGGATCATTTGACTGAGGCGCTTAACGTGCTGATATACTCACCGCTCTACCGGTAATTGCAGCGCTGCCATGCGAGGAGGGTGGCGCTTAGACTTGGTGTCCACGCTCTACGAAAATCGCAAAACGGCCTAAACGGGAGGATATAGCCATCATGTGTGAGACGTCTGCCAGCGGCCTTGATCGCCGCACGTTCTTCAAGCGCACCGCGACCTTCTCTGCTGTGGCTGCGACGGGTATTGCCGCCATGGCGATGCCGACGCTTTCCTATGCCGCCGCGATGACGCGGGAACAGCGCGACGCGATGACCCCTGACGAGATCATCGCCAGCTTCAAGGAAGGCAATCGCCGTTTCCGCGAAGGCAAGATGATCGAGCACGACTATCGGGCGCAGAAGCGCGCGACGGCCACCGGTCAGTTCCCGGCCGCCATCATCCTCAGCTGCGTCGATTCCCGCACACCGGCGGAGATCCTGCTCGATGCCGGCATCGGCGAAACCTTCAATGCGCGCGTCGCCGGCAACATCCAGAACGACGACATCCTCGGCAGCATGGAATTCGCCTGCGCCGTCACCGGCGCCAAGGTCGTGCTCGTCATGGGCCACACGTCGTGCGGCGCCATTCGCGGTGCGATCGACGGCGCCGAACTCGGCAACCTCACCGGGCTGCTCGACAAGATCAAGCCGGCCATTCCGCGCACGAAATATGACGGCGAGCGAACGGGCAGCAATTACGACTTCGTCGACGCGGTGGCGCGGACCAATGTCGAGATGGCGATGGAGCAGATCCGCGCCAACAGTCCGGTGCTCAAGAAGCTCGAGGACGACGGCAAGATCAAGATCGTCGGCAGCATGTACCATCTCGTCGGCGGCGAGGTGGAGTTCTTCTAGGCGGCCTCGACAGGGGCGTGCGGCCGGGCAATTGCATGTCCCGGCCGCAAATCTCCTGATTCTCCGGCCGGGATGTGTTAAGAGGCGGCCAACATCATGCCGCCGGTCCCGTTGCGCCTCAGCGCCGGGACGGCCCCGAGCCGGATTTCGCCATGACCGCATCCGTTGCCGCCGCGCCCGAAGCCGCGGCTTCCATCGTTACCCGCCGTGCACCCGCCGAGAAGCCCTCGCTGGTCGGCCTGTCGCGCGCCGGCATCGGCGCCGAGCTTGCCGCGATCGGCATCGAGCCGAAACAGATCCGCATGCGCACGGCGCAGATCTGGAACTGGATCTATGCGCGCGGCGTCACCGATTTCGGCGACATGCTCAACGTATCCAAGGATATGCGCGCCACGTTGTCGTCGGCGTTCACGCTGCAGCGTCCGGAAATCGTCACCGAGCAGGTCTCGGAGGACGGCACGCGCAAATGGTTGATGCGCTTTCCCGCGCGCGGCGCCGGGCGTCCTGTCGAGATCGAGACCGTCTATATCCCGGAGATCGGGCGCGGCACGCTCTGCGTTTCCTCGCAGGTCGGCTGCACGCTGACCTGCTCGTTCTGCCACACCGGCACGCAGAAGCTCGTCCGCAACCTGACCGCCGAGGAGATCGTCGGACAGATCCTCGTCGCGCGCGACCGTCTCGGCGATTTCCCGGATCGGTCGACGCCGGTCGGTGCCGCCGTTCCCTCGGAAGGCCGCCTCGTCTCGAACATCGTCATGATGGGCATGGGCGAGCCGCTCTATAATTTCGACAACGTCAAGGAGGCGCTGCTGATTGCCTCCGATGGCGAGGGCCTGTCGCTTTCGAAGCGCCGCATCACGCTGTCGACCTCGGGCGTCGTGCCGGAGATCCCGCGCGCCGGCACCGAGATCGGTTCGATGCTGGCGATTTCGCTGCATGCGGTGCGCGATGACCTCCGCGACATGCTGGTGCCGCTCAACCGGAAATATCCGATCGCCGCGCTTCTGGACGCGTGCCGGAACTATCCCGGCCTCTCGAACGCCCGCCGCATCACCTTCGAATATGTGATGCTGAAGGACGTCAACGACAGCCCGGCCGATGCGCGCGAGCTGGTGCGGCTGCTGAAGGGCATTCCGGCCAAGATCAACCTGATCCCGTTCAATCCCTGGCCGGGTGTCAACTACCAGTGCTCGGACTGGGAGACGATCGAGGCCTTTTCCGACATCGTCAACCGCGCCGGCTACGCTTCGCCGATCCGCACGCCGCGCGGCCGCGACATCCTCGCCGCCTGCGGCCAGCTAAAAAGCGAGAGCGAGCGCATGCGCGCCCGCGAGCGCCTGGCGCTCGAGGCGATGATGGCGGACACCGACGAGTAGCGACCGCTGGTCGGTGGAAGGCACTCACCCCAACCCTCTCTCCGAGGGAAAGGGGGTGAGGGTCTACCCTTGCTTTGCCTTGTCCGGCTCCGCTTCCCTCAGCGCGGCGCGCGCTTGGCGAGGATGCGCTGCAGGGTGCGGCGGTGCATGTTGAGCCGCCGCGCCGTCTCGGAGACGTTCCGCTCGCAAAGCTCGTAGACGCGCTGGATATGTTCCCAGCGGACGCGGTCGGCCGACATCGGATTGTCGGGCGGCACGGCCTTTTCGGTCGGGTCGCGCGTCAGCGCCAGGAACACCTCGTCGGCATCGGCGGGCTTTGCCAGATAATCGACCGCACCGAGCTTCACCGCCGTGACGGCGGTGGCGATGTTGCCATAGCCGGTCAGCACCACCATGCGCGATTCCGGCCGCTTGCGGCGGATCAGTTCGATCACGTCGAGCCCGTTGCCATCTTCGAGCCGCATGTCGACGACCGCATAGGCCGGCGGCCGCTGATCGACCTTGCGCATGCCCTCTGCCACGGTGTCGGCGGTCTCGACCGCGAAGCCGCGCGTCTCCATGGCGCGGGCGAGGCGCTGGAGAAATGCCTTGTCGTCATCGACGATGATGAGCGACGTGTCTGTGCCGGCCAGCCCGGCGCTGTCGATATCCGTCATCGGATCCTGCCTCGGCCCCCCGTCCATTGGTTTCGTTCCTCTTGGCCGGGTTATAGGAAGCGGAGGCGCTTCCGCCAACCCCGGGCGTTACTTGCGATCATAGACGGCAAATCGCCGCAATGCGCGGTCTGATGCATATCAGCTCGCCGCGAGCGGCCGGCGGCCCTTTTCCTCGCGCTCCCGGGCCTCGACAGCGGCTGCTTCCTTGCTCGCCTCGCGGTCCATCGCATTGCGCGGCCAGTCGATGCGCACGATCGCGCCATGGGCCGGCGACAGGCGGTTCGAGAGCTCGACCCGCGCATGCGAGCGCTCCAGCAAGGTCTTGGCGATGAAGAAGCCGAGCCCGAGCCCGCCGGCGCGTTCCTCGCCTTCGGCGCCCGAGGGTGCGCGCGTCGTGACATAGGGTTCGCCGATATGGTCGATCACGTCGGGCGCGAAGCCCGGCCCGTCATCGGCGATGACGAGCGAAACGCTGTCCTCGGTCCAGACGGCCGAAACCTCGACCAGGCTTTCCGCGAAATCGACGGCATTCTCAAGCAGATTGCCGACGCCATACATCACGGCCGGGTTGCGGCGGCCGACCGGCTCGGGGCCGGACTTGCCGACGAGGCGAACCTCGATGCGCACGCCCGTGCCTTGATGCGGCTCCACGACCTCGGCGATCAGATGGCTGATCGGCAGCCGGTCGAGATGCTGGTCTGTCTGGGTCGACAGCGAGGTGAGCTTGCCGAGGATATCGCGGCAGCGGGCGGACTGGCTGCGCAGCAGCGCGACGTCCTCGGCATAGGGACTGTCCGGCGGCAGCTCGCGCTGCAGCTCCTTGGTGACGAGCGCGATGGTCGCCAGCGGCGTGCCGAGTTCATGCGCCGCCGCTGCAGCGAGACCGTCGAGCGCCGAAAGATGCTGCTCGCGCGCCAGCACAAGCTCGGTCGCCGCCAGCGCCTCGGCGAGCTGGCGCGATTCCTCGGCGACGCGGAAGGCGTAGTTGCCCATGAAGAAAACGCCGGAGACCAGCGCCACCCAGACGCCCGCGACATAAGTCAGCGGCAGGCTGATGGGCTCCCCGGTCCAGGGCAGGGGCAGATGGAACACGGCCAGCACGCTGACGGCGCCGAGCACCAGCGCGCCGAGCGCGATGGTGAGGCGCGGATCGAGCGTCGTCGCCGAAACCATCACCGGGACGATCAGAAGGATGGAGAACGGGTTCTGCAGCCCGCCGGTCAGATAGAGCAGCGCAGAGAGCTGCAGCACGTCATAGGCCAGCAGCAGCGCCGCCGTGCGGCCTTTGAGGCGCAGGCTGGACGGATAACGGATCTTCAGGAACAGATTGAGCCAGGCGGAAAGGGCGATCGCGCCGAGGCAGAAGCCGAGCGGCATCGGGAAATCGAGCCAGAAACGGACGATCACCACCGCCGCCGTCTGCCCGGCGACCGCAAGCCAGCGCAGCCGCACCAGCGTGTCGAGCTTGAGGCGCGGCTGGTTGGCGTTCTGCGAGGGCAGGCTTTCCTCGGCCATCGTCATGTCAGGGGCTCCCGTTCTCAGCCGGCGTTGCCGATGAGCATAGCATGGCCGGCGCCGGGCGCCGCCGCGCTGGCGACATGACTTGGCCTTGAGGCTTGCGCGGCGAAGAAATTCGTCCTTACATATTGCGGCGCAAAAAGAGCCGGCCCCGCCTCTGCCCGACGGTCATGGCCGACTTCCAGCTTCCGCCGAGCGGCAGACGGACCGTCGAATGACGCCTTTCTCCTATTACCAGCTTTATGAGTTGCACCACGCCGCGATGACGCCCCTGCGCGCCGCGGCCGATGTCATGAAGCTCGCCTTGCAGAACCCGCTCAATCCGTTTGCCCAGTCGCCGGTCGGCAAGAACTGGTCGGCGGGCCTCGAACTGTTCGAGCGCGTGACCCGCCGCTATGGCAAGCCGGCCTTCGGCCTGCCGACGACGCTGGTCAGCGGCACGCGCGTCGCCGTCACCGAGCGAATCGTCTGGAAGCGGCCGTTCTGCAATCTCATCCATTTCGAGCGCAGTCTCGATCGGCCGCGCAACGACCCGAAGCTCCTGATCGTCGCGCCGATGTCCGGGCACTATGCGACGCTGCTGCGCGGCACCGTCGAGGCGATGCTGCCGAAGCACGAGGTCTATATCACCGACTGGATCGACGCCCGCGCGGTGCCGCTCAGCGACGGCAGCTTCGATCTCGACGATTACATCGACTATCTCATCTCGATGCTGCATGCGCTCGGCGGCGACACGCATGTGGTCGCGGTCTGCCAGCCGGCTGTGCCGGTGCTCGCGGCCGTTTCGGTGATGGAGGCCAAGGGCGATCCCTATGCCCCGCGCACCATGACGCTGATGGGCGGGCCGATCGATACGCGCATCAACCCGACGGCGGTCAACAAGCTCGCCGAGGGCAAGACGATCGACTGGTTCCGCGACAATGTCGTGATGAAGGTGCCGTTTCCCCATCCGGGCTTCATGCGCGACGTCTATCCGGGCTTCCTGCAGCTCTCGGGCTTCATGTCGATGAACATGGACCGCCATGTGAACGCCCATAAGGAATTCTTCGGCCATCTCGTCGCGGGCGACGGCGACAACCAGACCAAGCATCGCGATTTCTATGACGAGTATCTCGCGGTCATGGATCTTTCGGCCGAATTCTACCTGCAGACCGTCGATGCCGTATTCATCAAGCATGCGCTGCCCAAGGGCGAGATGATGCATCGCGACACGCCGGTCGATCCCACGGCCATCCGCAATGTAGCGCTGCTCACCGTCGAGGGCGAGAACGACGACATTTCCGGCGTCGGCCAGACCGAGGCGGCGCAGCGGCTCTGCGTGAACATTCCTGACGACATGCGCGCCCATTACGTGCAGCCGAAGGTCGGCCATTACGGTGTCTTCAACGGCTCGCGCTTCCGCGCCGAGATCGCGCCGCGCATCGGCGATTTCATCTTGACGCATAACCGGCGCTTGCCGGCCGCCGCGCCGCGGGTCGCGGCCAAGCCGTCCGCAAAGGCGGCCGATACGCTCGCGGCCATCGTCCTCGCCGAGCCGAAAGGCGCGGCCGACGATCTGAAGGAGATCGCCGGTGTCGGCCCGAAGCTCGAGCAGACGCTGAACGCCATCGGCATCTTCCATTTCTGGCAACTGGCCGGCCTGACGCCGGCACAGATCGAGGAACTCGACGGCCGCCTCGCCTTCAAGGGGCGCATCGCGCGCGACCGCTGGGTCGATCAGGCGGCGGAACTGGCGGGCGAGCGCACCGCCTGAACGGCGCGCATCGGCTGGCTCCGTCCGATTTTTCTTGAACTGGGGGCATACCCTTCCCACCTGATTTTCCGTTGGGGATTTCCAGGAAGGAAAGGGATCCATGACCCATACTCAGGCCTTGCGTCCGGGCTGGACGCCGCTCACCATTGCGCTGATGGTCCTCGGCTTCGTCGTGTTCTGGCCGCTCGGTCTCGCCATGCTCGCCTACATCATCTGGGGCGACCGCCTGCCCGAGTTCCGCCGCAGCGCGGAAGGCGTCCGGGATGATTTCAAGCGCTCCTTCGGCGGGTGCGGTTCGAAGCGCTGGAATGCCGGCAGCTCGTATCAGAGCGGCAATTCGGCGTTCGACGCCTACCGCGCGGCCGAGCTGAAGCGCCTCGAGGAAGAGCGCCGCAAGCTTGACAGCGAGCGCGCCGAGTTCGAGGCGTTCATGACGAACCTGCGCCGTGCCCGCGACCAGGAGGAGTTCGATCGCTTCAAGGCCGATCGCAGCCGCGCCCGTCAGGCGCCGGCAAGCGAGACGCGCCAGAATGGCGACGATACGGTCATCGACCTCTGATCGACGGACGGCCACCCGATGTCGGGTGACAAGGGATGCGGCCGGGCAGCGATGCCCGGCCTTTTTCATGCGAGAATCGTCAGAAGCGAATCGGCCGTCCGGAGCGGATCGGCAGCGCGGGACCAAGGCTCGGGGTCGAAGGCGGCATGACGGGTTTCTTCACGAGGTTGCTGGCGCCGCCAAAGGCGAAGGAGCGCGTCAGGGGACGCGCGGCGCCGCGCCCCGATCACTGCCATGTCGAGATCGAGGGCGAGCCGGTCCGCGTTGCGATCAACTGGAATCCGCGGGCGCGCCGCTACACGCTGCGCCTCACAGGCGCCGTGCGGCAGCCGGTGGTGACGATCCCCGCGCGGGGCACGCTCGATGAGGCCCGCGCTTTTCTCGATCGGCACAGGGGCTGGCTGAAGGCGCGCCTGGACGCTCTGCCGGTCTCGGTTCCCCTCGCCGATGGCGGGCTCGTGCCGCTGCGCGGCGAGATGCTGGCGATCCGCCATCGCCCGGGCCGCGGCCTCGTCCGCCTCGAGCGCAGCGAAACCGGCGCGGTCCTCGTCGTACCCGGCGACATCGCGCATCTCGGCCGCCGCGTCACCGATTTCCTGAAGCGTGAGGCCCGGTCCGATTTCGAGGCAGCGACCGCCCGCTATGCGGCCGCGCTCGGCGTCAGCGTCAAGGCGGTCCGGCTCGGCGATCCATCGAGCCGCTGGGGCTCCTGCTCGAGTTCGGGGACGATTTCCTATTCCTGGCGCGTCGTGATGGCGCCGCCCGCCGTGCTCGACTATCTGGTCGCGCATGAAGTGGCGCATCTGCGCGAGATGAACCATTCGCCGCGGTTCTGGAGGCTGGTGCGCCAGATCTGTCCCCAGATGGAGACGGCCAAGACCTGGCTGTCACGGAACGGAGCCACGCTGCACGCGATCGGCGCGGGGTGACCGGCCGTCAGGCTTTGAGCGCGCGAGAAGACCCCCTCTCCAGCTCTCCCCCGCTGCGCGGGAGAGAGGGCGCGTCTGTGCGCTTCATCGATGTCAACCAGGACGCCAGCCGTCCCCGCTCCTGCGCAGCGGGGGAGGGCAAGGGAGGGGCCAACTGCAGCGCGTGAGGGCCGGTCCGCCCGCCGCTCACATTTCCGAAAAGCCCGCCTCCGGATCGAACAGCCCGTGCAGGCGATGCGCGGCGACCTTGCCGAACTGGATCATCATCGCCTTGCGCCGTGCCGCGGTCAGCGGCGTCGCCGGGGGCTCGCGCAGGATTTCCGCGCCATAGGCATCGGCGAGGATGAGCCCGGCTTCCTGCGGGAAGATCTCGGAAGGGACGCCGGCATGGCTCGCGAAATAGAGCCGGTCGCAGAACGGCGCATAGTCGAGCCATTTGCGGTCGGCCCGGAAATCCTCGATCGAGGACTTGATCTCGACGATGGTGAATTCCCCGCCCGGCCCGAGCGCCACGACATCGGCGCGCCGGCCGCTGGCCAGCACCAGCTCGGAGAGCACCGCATGGCCACGGGCACGGAACAGCCGCCCGATGCCGCGCTGCAGGGCGAGCGCCATGTCGGATTGCCGTCCGTCGCGCGGAAAGGCGATGGCTGCGGAATAAACCATGAACGGCAGCTTACTGCGGCGAGCAGGGGACGTTCAAGAGTCGCGTTGTGCGGCGGCGGGAGGCTGGATGAAAGAACCTTCGCCTCCTTCGCCCAAGGAGAGAGGGGATGGCGTCGCGGGTCGAGTCCCTGGCGCTCCGCCTTGTAGGTGGCTATACGCGCCTTCGGTAAACCGCCGGGGAAGTCGGGTGAGGCATCCTGCCGAGTGAAGACGCGCATAATCTTCATCCCGCCCCTCGAATTGGCGGCTTTCCGCGCTCAATCCCACCTAGTCCCGCCTCTGCAAGACCATGTGTCAGCCCTTAGCCTTATGCCGCTCGCTACCGCCAGCGATTATGCAGCCAGAGCCATTGGTCGGGATGTTCGCGCACCCAGCCTTCGACCACGGACATCACCAGCGCGGTGCCGCCGGCGACATCGATGCGGCCTTCGGCGTCGCGCGGCATGTCGAGCGGCGGAGTCAGCTCGACGCGGAAACGGCCATCGGGCAGGCGGATGGTGCGTGCGCCATGCACGGGACACTCATATTGCCGCGCGAGACGGGCGACGAGCGGATTGGCCGAGACGAGGCGGCCGAAAAACGGCACGCGCGGCCCGCCGGTGTGATGCTGGTCGGTGAGCAGCCCGAGATGCTCGCCGCGATCGAGCGCCGCCGCGACCTCGAAGGTGGCGCCGCGGCCGGAGGCGACGAGCGTGCCCATCAGCTCCTCGCGCCGGGCCATCAGGTCCTGCGCGATGCGATTGTTGCTCGGCATGCGGAAGAGCGCGACGACCGGCAGATCGAAGCGCGCCGCGACGACGGCGAGCGCTTCCCAGTTGGCGAGATGGGCCGAGAAGATGATGCCGGGCTTGCCGTCCTCGCGCAGCGCCAGGAACTGGTCGAGGCCGGCGATCTCGGTGCGGCCGCGCTCGGGATGATAGGGGTCGATGTCGATGAGCCGGTCGAGATGGACATATTCGACCACGGTGCGGCCGAGGCTCGCCCAGGCGCCATCGAGGATCGCCTGAAGCTCGGCAGTGCTCTTTTCAGGAAACGCCGCGCGGAGATTGCGGAGCGCCAGCTTCGATTCCGGCACGAAGCGGCCGACGAAGCGCGAGAGCCCGGCCGAGAGGCTGCCGGCGCGCTTCGGGCCGAGCAGGCGCACGAAGCCGATCAGGGCGCGCACGCTGCCGCCGATGATGGCGCTGACCGCCGGCGAGGCGAGCAGCTTGCGGGTGAACTCTTTCCTGCGCCGCTTGCGCTCGGCCTTGCTCATCGCGTCAGAGCGTCACGATGATCTTGCCGAAGACCTGGCGCTGCTCGATCCGGTCGAGGGCGCTGTCGATATCTTCGAGATCGACGACGCTGTCGATGACGGGCGTGACGATGCCCGTGCCGATCTTGCCCATGGCATGGGCGATGTTCTCGATGCGGCAGCCGAACGAGCCGATCAGGCGCAATTGCTGCTGATAGAGCTGGAAGAGATTGATCTCGGCTGAGATGCCGGTGGTCGAGCCGCAGGTGACGAGCGTGCCGCCACGGCGCAGCGAGAACATGCTGCCGGCCCAGGTATCGACGCCGACATGCTCGAACACGACATCGACGCCGCGCTTCTTGGTCAGCTTGCGCACGACGCCTTCAAACCGCTCCTCGCGATAGTTGATGACGTGATGCGCTCCGAGCTCGCGCGCCTTCTCGGCCTTTTCGGGGCTTCCGACGGTGGTGATGATGGTCGCGCCGGCCGCGCGGGCAAGCTGGATCGCCGCCGTCCCGATGCCGCTGCCGCCAGCCTGGATCAGGATGGTCTGGCCGGCTTCCAGCTTGGCATTGTCGAACAGCATATGCTCGACGGTGCCGAAGGTGACGGGCGTGCAGGCGGCATCGCGCACCGTGACGCCTTCCGGCGCCGGCACGACGAGGCGCGCCTTCATCGTCACATAGTCGGTGGCGAGGCCGTCGATGTGGAAGCCGCGCACGCCGGCGACGTTTTCGCAGAGATTGTCGCGGCCGGCATGGCAGGCCGGGCACATGCCACAAGTCTCGGCGCCATAGATAGCGACCCGCTGTCCGACGGCGAGACCCTCAACCGATGGGCCGATCTTCTCGATGGTGCCGGCTGCCTCGGCGCCGATGGTCAGCGGCAGCTTGCGTTTGGCGAAGGCCATGCCGCGCCAGCCCCAGACATCGATGTGGTTGAGCGCGACGGCGCCGATCTTGACGCGGACTTCGCCGGGACCCGGCTCCGCCGCCATCGGCACGTCGACGATCGAGAGCTTGCGGTCGGAGAGGAGCTGAAGCGCGCGCATCGAGATCTTGTTCCATCCGGCCGCGAGAGCGGCCGTCCTTCGGCAGGGCTTGCCGGCCGCCCAAAGGCGGCCGCGGGTTCATGGCTGAGGCTTAGCGGTTCGTGGGCCCTTGCGCCAGAGCGCGGCGCGCAGCGGCCTGTTTCAGGCGGGCTCTGCGGCGATCAGCAGACAGGCGTTCTGGCCACCAAAGCCGAACGAATTCGACAGCACCATCGACACGGGCTGCGCCCGCGCGACATTCGGCACCACATCGAGCGGGATCGCCGGATCTGGGTTATGATAGTTGATCGTCGGCGGGATCAGGCCCTCGGCGATCGTCTTCAGCGAGAACACCGCCTCGATCGCGCCGGCCGCCGTCAGCGTATGGCCGATCATCGACTTGTTGGACGAGATCGGAATGCCCTTCAGCGCCTCGCCGAACACGGCTTCCAGCGACATCGCCTCCATCTTGTCATTTTCCGGCGTGCCGGTGCCATGCGCATTGATGTAGTCGACATCGGCCGTGGAGACGCCGCCATCGTCGAGCGCCTGCTGGATCGCGGCGATTACGGGCGAGCCATCCGGCTTCGAGCGGGTGCGGTGGAAATCATCGGCCTTCTCGGCGATGCCCCTGATGACGCCGAGGATCTTGGCGCCGCGCGCCCGCGCCGCGTCGTAATCCTCCAGCACCAGCGCACCGGCGCCTTCCGCCATCACGAAGCCGTCGCGATCCTTCGAGAACGGACGCGAAGCCTTTTCCGGGTCGTCATTGCTGGTCGAAAGCGCGGAGAGCAGCGAGAAGCGGACGAGGCCCTCGATGCGCACGGAACCATCGGTGCCGACGACCAGCGCCGCGTCGGTGTCGCCGCGGCGGATCGCCTCGACGCCAAGCTGGATCGCCGAGGCGCCCGAGGCGCAGGCGGTCGACAGCGAGATCGGCGCGCCGCGCGTGCCGAAATGATCGGCAGTGCGATCGGCGACGCAGCCATAGAGGGCGAATTCATATGTGTCGGGGTCGTTCAGCGACAGGACGCGCTGGATCATCCGGTCATAGGCATCGCCGGTTTCCGGATCGGTGCCGGCGAAGAAATCGCGCCGCGCCGGCCATTCGATCTCGACCGGCGGCACCGCCATGAACAGCATGCCCGGGAAATCGCCGGGCGCGCCGATGCCTGATTGTTCGACCGCCTCGGCGGCCGCGAGGTGGGCGAGCCGCTCGGAAAGGACCGGCGAGCGCACTTCGTCGGGATAGAGAAAATCGACCGTTCCAGCGATGGTGGTCCGCATATGCAGCGTCGGAAAGCGGGTGATCCGGTGGATGCCCGACTTGCCGGCCGTGAGCGCCGCCCAGTTGTCGTCGATGCCCTGGCCGAGCGAGGAGACGACGCCCATGCCAGTGACGGCGACGACCGGTCGTCCGAGGTGATCGCGAGTCTTGGCCATCGCCATGTCCTTCCTTCAGTCCGCCGCTTCGACGAGCGCCATGCCCTCGCCGCGCCAGAAGCCCCAGCTGGTGGCGAGGATCTGCGCCGGCGTCGCCGCCGGCTGCTCGATGCCGCTGCCATCGGTCGGAAGATAGAAACCGCGCCGCGCGATCGCCAGTGCGGCAAGTGCGACCTGAACCGGAAAGGCCGCCTCGATCGCGTTGCCGATCAGCGTCTGCGTCGCCCTGATGCCGCCGACCTTGCCCTCGGCGACAAGCGCGTCCCAGAGCGCGCGCTCTTCGGCGGTCGCCGCGGCGATGCCGTTGGCGCCGGACAGGACGCCGGGCGGCGTCGCTCCGAACAGGGCCGAAAGCTCGTCGAACTGCTTGCGCGCCACCTTGGCGGCGTCGCCAGGGCCACGCCGGCTGCGTCCTGAAAGGACGGACGAGAGCTTCGCATAGGCCGACTTGCCGCGGGCTTCGGCATGGGCGCGCGATTCGAGCACGAGGAAGGCGCCGGCCGAGCCGGTGATCATGCCGCCCTCGGCAGCCGCGCCGCGCTCCCAGACCGTTGCCGGCTCGCCCTGCCAGAGCGTGCGGCCCATGGCGAGCGACAGCAGCATGTCCTTGCGCTCCGCATTGTAGGCGGCGCCGACGAGGAAGAGTTCGCCCTGTCCGGCGCTGATGCGCCGCGCCGCGACCTCGACGGCGCTGATGCCGGCGATCTCCTCGCCCATGAAAGTGCGCGACGACCCGGTCACCTTGTGGACGATCGAGATATTGCCGGCGAGAAGATTGGAAAGCTGCGCCAGGAACAGCGTCGGCCTGAGGTCGTTCGAAAGGTGCTCGTTCAGATAGGACGCAGGCTCGGCGGCCGTCTCGAGGCCGGCAAGGATCTGGCCGTCGACGTCGAGGTCTCGCTCGCCGCCGCCGGCTGCCACCACCATGTCCATGCGGGCGAGACGTTCGGCATCGCCGGTCAGCCCGGCATCGTCGAGCGCAAGGCCAGCCGTATAGGTGCCGAGCCGCTGCCAGGTTTCCATCTGGCGAATGTCGGCGCGGCGCGGGATCTGCTTGTCGAGCTCGAGCGGCACCATCGGGAAGACGGGAAACGGCTTGAACTTGCCGGTCTCGGCGGGATGAGGCCGCGCGCCGGTCTCGGCCATGGCGTGCCAATGCGCGTCGAGCCCCTCGCCGAGCGAGGAGACGAGACCGATGCCGGTGACGAGGACGTCGTTCGGAGCGCTCATGTTGCTTCCGTGATGGGCGCGGCGCCCGGCACGAGCCCGGACGCCTGCGCACGCTTGACGAGCTCGCCGCGGAGCTCCTCCGAGGGGAAATCCATGATCCGCAGCGTCAGCTCGGCATCGCAGACCGGGCCGTCCTGCTCGATCCGCGCATTGGTCACCGTGAAGCCGGAGCCCTCATGAACGAGACTGGCATGGACGTCGAGCACCGCGCCGGGCTGCACGAACTTGCGGAACTTCGCCTTCTTCACCCCCATGAAGAACGGCATGCGCGCCAGTTCGTTGAGGCCGAGGATCAGATAGCCGGAGGCCTGCGCCATCGTTTCGATGAGCAGCACGCCCGGCATGATCGGAAAGCCGGGAAAATGGCCCTCGAACACGGGGCTGCGCTCCGGGACTATCGCCCGGCAGTGAATGGTGCCGGCAGCGGCGTCGAATGTGACGACGCTGTCGATCATCTGGAAATATTCGAGGCGCATTTCGCCGTCAGGCGTTCTTCTTGGCGATCAGTTCATCGATATGGGCGCAGAGGTTCTTCAGCAGGAAATATTCCTCGACCGAGGCCTTGCCTGCATTCACTTCCTGCGTCCACTGCTCGAGCGGGATCTTGATGCCGAACTTCTTGTCGAGCGCGAACACGATGTCGAGGAAGTCGAGGCTGTCGATGCCGAGGTCGTCGATCGCGTGCATCTCCGGCGTGATCTTCTCGCGCGGGATTTCGCTCGTCTCGGAGATCACATCGGCAACGATGTCGAACGTGGATGACATGACGGTCAGTGGTCCTATGTTCTCGCGGGCTTCCGGGTGGCGACGCCGGCAGCGTCGAAGCGGCACGGGGCCGCGCGCGCTGCCATCGAGCCAGTCCGACAGGCCGGATAGCGAAGCAATTGCTGCCGTCCTGATACCGTGTGCGGGCGCGAAATACCAGCCTGTCGGCGTGCCGCACCCTCAAGCAGCTCACATGCCGGCTATGCACCGACCGGGATGACGTCAACGGCAACGTCGATCGAATGGTCGCCGGAGATCACGATGATGCCGTCCGCCGGCGCCGCGTCGGAATAATCCCGCCCGACCGCGAGCACGACATGGTCCTCGGCCGCGGCGACGCCATTGGTCGGATCGAGCCCGATCCAGCCCGCCTCGCGGCCGCACCAGACCGCGACCCAGGCATGCGTCGCGTCGGCGCCTTCGAGGCGCGGCTGGCCGGGTGGTGGCTCGGTGCGGAGGAATCCGCTGACATAGGCCGCCGGCAGGCCGATGGTCCGGAGCCCCGCGATCATCACATGCGCGAAGTCCTGACAGACGCCGGCGCGCTTGGCGAAGGCATCGGCCGGCAGCGTGCTGACATCCGTCGCCTCGGGATCATATTTGAATTCGGCCTTGATCCGCTTGGTGAGTTCGAAGGCGCCTTCGAGGATCGGCCGCCCCGGCGGGAAGCTTTTCTGCGCATAGTCACCGATCGCCTCGTCGAGGGCGATCAGACGGCTCGCAAACAGGAAATGCACCGGCGATTTCGGCCCGAGATCGGTTTCGGCGACGGCGCTGCGCCGGATCTGCTCGAAGGGCGGCGTCTTCTGCGTCGCCCGCGGCTCGGCCTTCTCGACGAGCACGCGGGCGCGCGTCTCCAGCCGCAACTCGCTGTGCGGAAACGCGAACGCGACCGTCGTGATGCGGTTGCCGAAGAAATCGAGGCTGTCGGTGCGCTCGGTCGGGGCCGGGCGAATGGCGAGGTCGGCGGCGATGACGCGCTGGCCCGGCCGCTCGACGGGTAGCAGCCGCAAGACCTGCCGCGCGAAGGGCACCGGGCTCGCATAGCGATACTCGGTCACCAGCTTGATGTCGTAGAGCACGATCAGTCTCCGCCCTCGAGCGGCTGAAGCGGCCGTCGATGGGTGAAATAGGCCAGGGCGATCTCGTCGGAAATGCGCATCAGCGTCTGCTCGTAGCCAATGATCGTGTCGGCATCGAGAGCGGATGCATCCGCCGTCTCCAGTTCCGAGGCGAGGCGCGAGGCGAGACGGTCGGCGGGGGCGAGCATGCCGGCCGGCGCATGTCCCGGCAGATTGGCGAGCGACTGGCGGATGCGATCGGCCTGGAACGCGAGCGAGCGCGGATTGCCGCCATCGAGTAGCACGAGATCGATCACCGGAACGCGCGCCGCCTGCATGACATAGCGGATGCGATAGGTGATCTGGCTGTCGGCGATCTCGAGCAGGGCGTCGAGCTCGGCGCTCGTCCCGGCAAGGCCGCAGAAGCGTGTCGCGCGAGCGACGCCAAGGCCGCGATCGATGCGGCGCCCCATCTCGAGGAAGCGCCAGCCATTGTGGCGCACCATGTTTTCCTGCGCGAGGCCGGAAAAGGCGGCGACGATCCTGAGCGCCTCGCTGGCCCGTTCATGCATGTCGCTGCCGGTATGGGCGGCGAGCGGCCGGTTGAGCAGGATTTCGAGATCGGCGACGGCGCGCCAGGCATCGGGCGACAGGCGGTCGCGGATGACGGAAGCGGCGCGGCGCGATGCCTCGGCAAGGCGCGGAATGGTGTTGAAGGCGCGCCGGTCGGTGAGCGCGGCGAGCGCCAGGCGGGCCGGCTGCATCGGGCCGCGATCGGATTCGGCCGCGCCCGCCGCAACAAGGATGCCGACGAGCCGCGCCACGGCGCCGCCATGTCCCTCGGCATCGACGAGGCGGCCGGCGACGGCTCGGACGAGGCGCAGCGCCTGTTCGGTGCGTTCGACATAGCGGCCGAGCCAGAAGAGATTTTCGGCGGCGCGGCTCGGCAGCGTCGAGGTGGCGCGGCGAAGCGCGACCTTGTCGGGCGAGCCGAGCAGCGTCGTTTCCGCGACCGGGCCATCGGAGAGCACCCAGACATCGGCCGAGGCGCCGCCCTGCTGCAGCGTGACGGCGCGGGCGTCCGTGCGCTCGGAGATGCGGCAGAAGCCGCCAGGCATCGCCTTCCAGCCATCGGCGGTGCGCGCGACATAGAGGCGCAGGATCGAGGGTCGCGGCTCCAGGCGGGCGTCGTCGCCCTCGCCGCGCCACACCGGCGTCGTCGAGAGCTTCACCACTTCCTGCCCGACATAGTCCTGGCCGCGCCGGCCGATCGCATCGATGAGCTGTGCCTTTTCCTCGGGCGACAGATTGGCGCCGAGCACCGGCCCGCGCGCGAGGATGCCCGGCAGCGTGGCGCCCAGCGCCGGCGCGATCACCATGCGGTCGAAATGTTCGACGACATGATCGCGCTCCAGCGTCTGGCCGCACCACCAGGTGGCGACATTCGGCAGGATCAGCTTCTCGCCGAGGATGCGCTGGGCAAGGCCGGGCAGGAACCCCATCATCGCCCGCGCCTCGACGACGCCCGACCCAAGCGCATTGGCGATCGCGACGTTGCGGTGGCGGACGGCGCCGGCAAGACCGGGCACGCCGAGCCGCGAGGCCGGGTTCAGTTCGAGCGGATCGGCGAAATCGGCGTCGAGACGGCGCAGCAGGACGTCGGCCCGCTTCAGCCCGGAGATCGTCCGCATATAGACCGTGTCGTCGCGCACGGTGAGGTCCTCGCCCTCGACGAGCACGAAGCCGAGATAGCGGGCGAGATAGGCATGCTCGAAATAGGTCTCGTTGAGCGGGCCCGGCGTCAGCAGCGCGACGCGCGTCTCCTCATGGCGGTTGAGCGCATTGAGGCCGGCGCGGAAATCCTGGAAGAAGCCGGCGAGGCGCTCGACCTTGAACGAGCGATAGATATCGGGCAGCGCCTGCGACAGCGCGATGCGGTTTTCGAGCGCATAGCCGGCGCCGGAGGGGGCCTGGGTGCGGTCCGAGATCACCCACCAGTCGCCATCGGGGCCGCGGCCGACATCGACGGCATAGAGGCGCAGGTGATGGCCGCCGACCGGCTGCGAGCCGACCAGCGGGCGCAGGAATTCCGGGCTTCCGGCGAGGATCGCCGCCGGCAGCGCGCCATCGGCCGCCAGCGTGCCGTCGCCATAGGTGTCGCCGAGGATGGCGTCGAGCAGCTTGGCCCGCTGGATCAGGCCGGCCTCGAGATGTTTCCACTCCTCGGGCTCGATCAGGAATGGCACATGCGCCAGCGGCCAGGGCCGTTCGTCGCCGGTCTCCCCGCCATAGACGCGCATCACCACGCCCGATTCGGCCAGATGCCGGTCGGCGAGCGCGAAGCGATGCGCCACCTCGCGGCTGCCGAGCTCGGCCATGGTGTCGACGAAGCGCTGCCAATGCGGGCGGATACGGCCGTCCTTGCCGATCAGCTCGTCGGCGACGCCCGGCAGCGGCTTGTAATGCCTGACGAGCCGCGCGGCCCTTTCGGCGACGGCGCGGCTCTTGCGCGTTGATTCCCGGCGGGGCACCGCCTCAGATCCCGGCCGGACGACGAAGGTCGAGCGTCAGCGGGAATTCGGCCGAGGCGGGCTCGACGGGCGGCATGAACGACCCGCCGGTGTGGCCGATCGCCTCGAAGCGGGCCAGCCGCCGCGCTTCGGCCTCATAGGAATTGACCGGGAAGGTCTCGTAGTTGCGGCCGCCCGGATGCGCGACATGATAGACGCAGCCGCCGAGCGAGCGGCCCGACCAGCTGTCGACGATGTCGAACAAGAGCGGCGCATGCACCGGAATGGTCGGATGCAGGCCGGAGGCCGGCTGCCAGGCCTTGAAGCGCACGCCGGCGACGAAACTGCCGGCCGTGCCGGCCGAGGTCATCGGCAGGCGGCGGCCATTGCAGGCGACGATATGGCGGCGCGGATCGAGCCCCTCGGCCTTGACCTGCAACCGCTCGACGGACGAATCGACATAGCGCACCGTGCCGCCGATCGCCCCTTCCTCGCCGAGCACATGCCAAGGCTCCAGCGCCTGCCGGAGTTCGAGCCGCACGCCCTGCTGCTCGACGACGCCGGAGAAGGGAAAGCGGAACTCGCGCTGCGCCTCGAACCAGACCGGATCGAACGGATAGCCGGCGGCCCTCAGGTCGCCGAGCACGTCGAGGAAATCGGCCCAGACGAAATGCGGCAGCATGAAGCGGTCGTGCAACTGCGTGCCCCAGCGCACCAGCGAGCCCTGCTGCGGCTGTTTCCAGAACCAGGAGATCAGCGCGCGCACCAGCAATTGCTGCGCGAGGCTCATCCGGTAATCCGGCGGCATTTCGAAGGAGCGGAACTCGACGAGGCCGAGCCGGCCCGTCGGTCCATCCGGCGAATAGAGCTTGTCGATGCAGATCTCGGCGCGGTGCGTATTGCCGGTGACGTCGACGAGCAGGTTGCGGAACAGGCGGTCGACCAGCCAGGGCGGCGGCGGCGCCCCCCAGCCGGGCGGCGACACCTTCGACATCGCGATTTCGAGCTCATAGAGCGAATCGTTGCGCGCCTCGTCGATGCGCGGCGCCTGGCTCGTCGGCCCGATAAAGAGCCCCGAGAACAGGAACGACAGCGAGGGATGGCGCTGCCAGTAGGTGACGAGGCTCTTCAGGAGGTCCGGGCGGCGCAGGAACGGGCTGTCGGCGGGATGCGCGCCGCCGACCACGACATGATTGCCGCCGCCAGTGCCGGTATGGCGGCCGTCGGTCATGAACTTCTCGGTACCGAGCCGCGCCTGTCGCGCGTCTTCATAAAGGTCGCGGGTCGTCGCGACGCACTGCGTCCAGTCGGCGGAGGGATGGATGTTGACCTCGATCACGCCGGGATCCGGCGTCACCTTGATGACATTGAGGCGCGGGTCGATCGGCGGCGGATAGCCCTCGACATGCACGGGCAGTTCAAGCTCGCGCGCCGTTGCCTCGACCGAAGCGATCAGCTCCAGATAATCCTCGAGCCGCTCGGTCGGCGGCATGAACACGCAGAGCCGGCCATCGCGCGGCTCGATGCTGATCGCGGTGCGCACCGCGCCGGTGCCGGTGAAATACTGGGCGATCTGCTCGGCCCGCTCGGGGTCGCGCTCGGTGCCGGGACGTGAAAGCTGCGCCGCGATCTCTTCCGGATCGGGCAGCGGCGTGTTGATCGAACCGGGATCGGCCTGGACGATGAAGGGATAGGACGAGGCCGGGACATAGGGCAGCGAGGACAGCGGCAGGCGGTAGCCGACCGGGCTGTCGCCGGGTACGAGGAAGATGCGCCCGCGGCGCAGCGGCCAGCGCTCCGAGGCCCAGCGCCGCTTGGAACGTGCCTGTGCCTGCCAGCGCTGCACGGGCAGAACATAGCCCGAGGCATTGGCAAGACCGCGCTCGAAGACGCGGGCGATGCGGGCGCGCGCCTCGGGGTCTTCCAGTTTCGAATCCGACGTCGTGACGTTTTCCGGCAGCTCGGCTTCCTTGAGGATCCAGTGCGCCGGATCCTCATAAGCGGGGATCACGAAGCTCGGGGGGATGCCGAGCCGCTCGGAGAGATTTTCGAGCAGTGCCTTGGCGTCGTCGGCCGAAGCGCGCTCCGCCTTGCCCTCGGCCGCGATCCAGTTCGCATCCTGCCAGATCGGCTTGCCGTCCTTGCGCCAGTAGATCGCGAAGGTCCAGCGCGGCAGGCTCTCGCCTGGATACCACTTGCCCTGGCCGTAATGCAGGAAGCCGCCGGGCGCGAAACGGTCGCGCAGGCGGCGGATGAGGTCGTCGGCGCGTGTCCGCTTGGTCGGCCCGACCGCGGCGGTATTCCACTCGGCCGACTGGTAGTCATCGATCGAGACGAAGGTCGGCTCGCCGCCCATGGTCAGGCGGACGTCATTGGCCTTCAGCTCCTCGTCCACCTTGTGGCCGAGCGCGTCCAGCGCTGCCCAGCTCTCATCCGAGAAGGGCAGGGTGACGCGCGGCTGCTCGGCGATGCGGTCGATCCGCATTTCGAAGTCGAATTCGGTCCGCGTGTCGGGATCGGCCGCGAAGCTGCCGGTGATCGGCGCGGCCGAGCGATAATGCGGCGTCGCCGACAGCGGCAGGTGGCCTTCGCCGGTGAAGAGGCCCGACGTCGGGTCCATGCCGACCCAGCCGGCGCCGGGGATATAGACCTCCGCCCAGGCATGGAGGTCAGTGAAGTCGACCTCGGTTCCTGATGGTCCGTCGAGCGCCGGGACGTCGGGCTTCAGCTGAATGAGATAGCCCGAGACGAAACGGGCGGCGAGGCCGAGCTGGCGCAGCGCCTGCACCAGCAGCCAGCCGGTGTCGCGGCAGGAGCCGGATGCATTGCCGAGCGTCTCCTCCGGCGTCTGCACGCCGGGCTCCATGCGGATCAGATATTTGATGTCGCCTTGCAGGCGCTGGTTGATCGCGACCAGGAAGTCGACGATCTGCATCGTCTCGCGCGGAATGCTGGCGACAAAGGCATCGAGCAGCGGTCCCGACGGCTCCGGCTTCAGATAGGCGGCAAGCTCTTCGGCGAGCGAGGGCTCATAGGTGAAGGGAAAGGTCTCGGCATAGGGTTCGACGAAGAAATCGAACGGATTGTAGACCTCGAGTTCGGCGACGAGATCGATGGCGATCTCGAATTCCTGCGTCTTCTCGGGAAAGACGAAGCGCGCCTGCCAATTGCCGTGCGGATCCTGCTGCCAGTTCACGAAGTGATTGGCCGGCTTCACCGAAAGCGAATAGCTCGGCACCTTGGTCCGGCAATGCGGCGCCGGGCGCAGGCGGATGACCTGCGGCCCCAGCGCGACCGGCTTGTCGTAGCGGTAGCGGGTGACGTGGCGAAGCGCGGCGAGGATTGACATTGGTCAGCGAAACTCTCTTGGGCGGCGGTCGTCGCCGAACGATACACGAAGACGCAACAAACGCGCCAAGGCCGGCGTGACGCATCGGCGCGCCCGCACGGTATTCACGCCTTCACGACGGTCGAGCGGAACTTGGCGGCGAGATATTCGCCGGAGCCGATCGGCGGATATTTCGGCTGTTCGCCGGGGGCGAGGCAGGTCTCGATACAGGCGATGGACGCATCCCAGTTGGGCTGGTGGAAGAAGGCGATCGACTGGCGCCGCGTCGGTCGGCCGGGATGCGGCGGCGGCACCGCGACGCGGTGCAGCGTCGATTTCCAGCGGTCGTTGGTCCAGCGCTGCATCAGATCGCCGATATTGATGACGAAACTGTCCGGGACGGCAGGAACCTTGATCCATGTCCCGTCGGCGCCCTTGACCTCGAGCCCGCCTGGCGAATCCTCCTGGCGCAGGATCGTCAGCGAGCCATAGTCGGAATGGGCGCCGGCGCGCAGCTGCCCCTCGGCCGGGGGCTCGTCGACCTCGGGATAGTTGAGCAGGCGCAGCGCGCTGGCCTCCTGATCGATGAAGCGGTCGAAATAGGTCTCGGGCAGATCGAGGGCGAGGGCGAAAAGCCGCATGATCCGGCCCGCGAGCGCCGACATCGCCTGATAATAGCCCATCGCCGCGCGGCGGAATTCATCGCCCTCGAAAGGCCACGGATTGGCCGAGAACACGAAGGCCTCGGCGTCGTCGGCCGGCTTGTGGCCGAGCCTGCGGAAGGCCGAGGGCCCGAGCGAGAAGGTCTCCTTCAGATCGGCGGGGCGCGCATCGCCGAGCGAGGCGGCCAGGGTCTCGCCCTTGACTGGGCTGTAGCCGTAGGGATAGCCGGGATAGGGCATCGCCGCGGCGAGCTTTTCCGCAAGCGGGCGGTCGAAAAACGCGCGGGCCGCATTCCACCCGCGCTCGATCGCCTCGGAGTCGGCGCCATGTCCGGTCACCAGGAAGAAGCCGGTGTCCGTGCAGGTCTGTCCGATCGCTGCAGCGACGGCGTGCTTGCCGCCGGGATCGGAGAGGTCGATGAGGGGAATGGCAGACATGGACGGTCCCGGGGTGATCTTGATCAGCGAGACAAGATTATGGGCGCAGCCGACGCTTGGGAACTGCCAATCGGCAGTGCATGCACATGAATGAGGCAGTGTTGCCGCGGCGCATTGCCCTGCTGGATGTCTGGCGGGGCATCGCGCTCGTCGCGATGATGACCTATCACGGCGCCTGGGACGTTGCTTACCTGCGCCTGCTGCGCTTCGATCCCGGCGGTTCGCCGCCCTGGCGCATCTATGCCCATCTCATCGCCGGCAGCTTCCTGTTCCTCGCCGGCGTCAGCCTCGTGCTGGCGACGCGGAACGGATTTCGCCTCGCGCCCTATCTCCGCCGCCTCGCCGTCATCGTCGCCGCGGCGGCGCTGGTCTCGGTCGCGACCTTCTTTGTCATGCCGGAGGGCTGGGTCTATTTCGGGATCCTGCACCAGATCGCGCTGGCGAGCGTGCTGGCGCTGCCATTTCTGCGCCTGCCGGCGGTGATCACGGCGCTTGTGGCGGCGCTGGTGATCGCGCTGCCCAATTTCGTGCGTGCCGATGTCTTCTCGGCGCCGTGGTTCTGGTGGGTCGGGCTCGCGCCGATAGCGAAAACCTCGTTCGACTATGTCCCGGTCTTCCCATGGACCGGCGTCGTATTGGCCGGCGTCGCCGCTGCCCGGTTTGCCGTCGCGGCTGGCTTCGACAGGCGCCTGGCCCGCTGGCAGCCGGCAAATCCGCTATCGCGGCTGCTCGCCTTTGGCGGCCGGCACAGCCTCGCCGTTTATCTGATCCACCAGCCGGTCATCTATGGCGCGCTGTTTGTCGCGGCGCAGCTTCTCGTCCCCAACGCGGCGATCGACGGCGCGCGGGCCGACTGCGCCGATCGCTGCATCGAGCAGCGCGGCGATGCGGTCGGCTGTCACGCCTATTGCCGCTGCGTGTTCGACGATCTGGCCGAGGCCGGACTGACGCAGCCGCTGCTGAAGGGCACGATGACCGAGGCCGACAACCAGCGCCTGCGCGGCATGGCGATGACCTGCACGGCCATCACCCTGCCAAACCCCGCCCCATCGGATGCGGAGCCCGCCCCCGCCGATGGCGGCTGAAGGCGAGCCGAAGCCTTGGGAAGGCCGCTTACGGGTCGATGACGCCCATCTTCAGGATGACATTGCCATAAAGGCGCCGCTCGCCCGTTGCGATGATCGCGAAGCTCTGCTTGGCACGCTCGTAGAAGGCGAAGCGCTCCAGCTTGGCGAGCTTGTAGCCGGGATCGCGATGGTCGATCACCTCCTGGAACAGCGCGCAGACCGGCGGCACGGCGTCGGGCTCGCCGACCACTTCCATGCGGATCGCCGTCTCATCAGGCGCGAAGCGGTCGAGCGGCATCAGCGAAAGCACGGCGTCTGTCACGCGGACGGCGTCGTGACCATCCATGCGGATGAGCCGCTTCGCCATGGCGACGGCCGGGAAATTGGCGTCGACGATGGTGATCTCGTCGCCATGGCCCATCGCACGAAGCGTGAAGAGAAGGTCCGGTCCGATGATCGGATCGATGCCGCGTAGCATGTGTTTCCCCCGGGGATTGGTTGCCGGCATGGCCGGCACTGATCATTGTGCCCGATGATCGGGCGGCGCGCGCGCGGCGTCAACCGCTCGGCCCGCTCATCTTGTCAGTGCCGCGCGTTTGCCAATTGGCAAGGGCGTCGCGCCGGTACAGGGTGCTCCGCCGCCGTTTGCATCGGCGGCTGCATCCGCTATGACGGAATCTCCAAGCAACGCCGCTCCCTGCAGCCGGACGACGCATGATCTCGCAAAAGGCCAAATACGCATTCAAGGCGCTGATCCATCTGGCGCGCCAGCCGAAGGGCGAGACGATCCAGATCGACGACATCGCCCGCGAGGCCGGTGTTCCGCGCAAGTTTCTCGAACATATCCTGCTTGATCTGAAGCATCGCGGCATGATCGCCAGCCGGCGCGGCAGAGCCGGCGGCTACGCGCTCATCAAGCTGCCGTCCGAGATCACGATCGGCCAGGTGCTGCGCGCCATCGACGGGCCGATCGCGCCGCTTTCCTGCATCTCGCGCACCGCCTACCAGCCCTGCGCCGACTGTCGGGACGAAGCGAGCTGCGGCGTCCGCCGCATGTTCGCCGCGCCCTATGCGGCGCAGCTCGTCCTTTTCGACGCGACGACGCTTGCCGATGCAGTGGCGGGGGAAGACGAGGCCGGCGCGCTCGCCGAATCAGACGCGGTTTCCGATCGAGGGGTTTTCTAGGAACGATTTTCCAATAGCGGCCTTCCAAACGGCTCAGCCTTGGTTTGAAATTGTCGAGTTCCTATGTCGAGATAGGCTTGTCATTGATCGAGGGAGCCTTCTGATGGTGCCTTTCACGACCCATCTTGCGCAGCCGGTCCGCCGTCTCGCCGTCGCCGCCGTCCTTGGGCTCGGGGCTGCCCTTTCGGGCGCGCCCGCCTTTGCCGACGTCACGATCCTCAATGTGAGCTACGATCCGACGCGCGAACTCTACAAGGCCTATGACGAAGCCTTTGCGGCCTATTGGAAGGAAAAGACCGGCGAGACCGTGACCGTCGACCAGTCGCATGGCGGCTCCGGCGCGCAGGCGCGGGCCGTGATCGACGGGCTCAATGCCGATGTCGTGACGCTGGCCCTTGCCGCCGATATCGACGCCATCGTCAGCAAGAGCGGCAAGATTCCGGAGAACTGGGCGAGCCTGCTGCCGGCTCACTCGACGCCCTATACGTCGACCATCGTGTTCCTGGTCCGCAAGGGCAATCCAAAGGGGATCAAGGACTGGGACGATCTCGTCAAGGACGGCATCCAGGTGGTGACGCCGAATCCGAAGACCTCGGGCGGCGCGCGCTGGAACTATCTGGCGGCCTGGGCCTATGCCAATGAGAAGTTCGGCGGCGACGAGGCCAAGACGCGTGATTTCGTCGGCAAGCTCTATCGCAATGTCCCGGTTCTCGATTCCGGCGCCCGCGGCTCGACGACGACCTTTGCCCAGCGCGGCATCGGCGATGTGCTGCTCGCCTGGGAGAACGAGGCGTTCCTCGCCATCAACGAGCTTGGTCCCGACCAGTTCGAGATCGTGACGCCGTCGCTCTCGATCAAGGCCGAGCCGCCGGTGGCGCTCGTCAAGGGCAACACCGACGCCAAGGGGACGACCAAGGTCGCCGAGGCCTATCTCGAATATCTCTACAGCGACCCGGCGCAAAAGATCATCGCCAAGAACTACTATCGTCCTGAAAAGCCCGAGGCGGCCGATCCGGAGGACCTGAAGCGCTTCGCCGACCTCAAGCTGGTCACGATCGACGATCCTCAGTTCGGCGGCTGGGCCAAGGTGCAGCCGGCCCACTTCGCCGATGGCGGCATCTTCGACCAGATCTACAAGCCCGGCCAGTAAGCAATCGGGACAGGACCACCAGATCGGACATTCATGACCGCAACGGCCGCTTCCGCCTGGCGCAAGCCGAGCGTCATCCCGGGCTTCGGGTTGGCGCTCGGTTTCACATTGGCATATCTGTCGCTCATCGTGCTGATCCCGCTCGGCGGCCTCGTGCTGCGCACGATCGGCTTGGGCTGGCCGCAGTTCCTGGCGATCGCGCTCGATCCGCGTACGCTCGCCGCTCTGAGGCTCTCCTTTGGCGCCTCTGCCATCGCCGCGGCGGTCAATACCGTGTTCGGGCTGATCGTCGCCTGGGTGCTCGTCCGCTATGATTTCCCCGGCCGCAAGATCGTCGACGCCGTCGTCGATCTGCCCTTCGCCCTGCCGACGGCGGTCGCGGGCATCGCCTTGACCGCGATCTATGCGCCGAATGGCTGGGTCGGGCAGTATGCGGCCGCCTTCGGCATCAAGATCGCCTATACACCGGTCGGCGTCTTCATCGCGCTTGTCTTCATCGGCCTGCCTTTCGTGGTGCGGACCGTGCAGCCGGTGCTGGAGGACATGGATCGCGAGGTCGAGGAAATGGCGGCGACGCTCGGCGCCCAGCGCTGGACGACGGTCCGCCGCGTCGTGCTGCCGACGCTGGTGCCGGCGCTTCTCACCGGCTTCGCACTCGCCTTCGCCCGCGCCGTTGGCGAATATGGCTCGGTCATCTTCATCGCCGGAAACATCCCCTATGTGTCGGAGATTGCGCCGCTGCTGATCGTGATCCGGCTGACCGAATTCAATTATGCGGCGGCAACGGCGGTGGCGAGCATCATGCTGGCGCTCTCCTTCGTGTTGCTCTTCGCCATCAACCTGCTGCAGGCCTGGAGCCGCCGGAGACTGTCACATGAGTGATATCGCCGTCTCCCAGAGCGCCGTGTTCACGGGCGCCGCGACCGAGAAACGCCCTGTCCGCATCGCGCTGACGGTGATCGCGCTGGCCTTTCTCGGCGTCTTCCTGCTGCTGCCGCTGGTCAGCGTCTTCTATGAGGCGTTTCGCTCGGGCTTCAGCGTGTTCCTGAAGGCGATCAGCGATCGCGACACGCTCGCCGCGGTCCGTCTCACCGTGCTGGTCGCGGCGGTGTCGGTCCCGGCCAATCTCGTCTTCGGCCTCGCCGCGTCCTGGGCGATCGCCAAATACGAGTTCCGCGGCAAGAGCTTCCTGATCACGCTGATCGACCTGCCTTTCTCCGTCTCGCCGGTGACGTCCGGCCTCATCTATGTGCTGCTCTTCGGCGCGCATGGCTATCTCGGGCCGTTCCTGCAGAGCCATGGCATCCAGATCATCTTCGCGGTGCCCGGCATCGTTCTGGCGACGATCTTCGTCACCTTTCCCTTCATCGCCCGCGAGCTGATCCCAATCATGCAGGCGCAGGGAACGCAGGACGAAGAGGCGGCGCTGTCGCTCGGCGCCAGCGGCTGGCGGGTCTTCTTCCGCGTGACGCTGCCCAACGTCAAATGGGCGCTGCTCTATGGCGTCCTGCTCTGCAACGCCCGCGCCATGGGCGAGTTCGGCGCCGTTTCGGTGGTTTCGGGCCATATCCGCGGCAAGACCAACACGATGCCGCTGCAGGTCGAGATCCTTTACAACGAATACAGCTACCAGGCGGCGTTCGGCGTCGCATCGCTGCTGGCGCTGCTGGCGCTCGTGACGCTCATCATCAAGACGATCTTGGAGTGGCGCTATGCCGAAGAGATCGCTGCCACGCGCCGCCACTGAGGTGATATCCATGAACGCCATGACAGAGTTCGCGGACGACCAATCCATTGCGCTCGGCGCGCCTGTTGGTGTGACGATCGAGAACGTCGCCAAGGATTTCGGCGACTCGCCGGCCTTGCACGGCGTGTCGCTCGACGTCCATGCCGGCGAGCTCGTGGCGCTGCTCGGCCCATCCGGTTCCGGCAAGACGACGCTGCTGCGCATCCTCGCCGGTCTTGAGGCGCCGACCTCCGGCCGGGTGCTATTCGGCGGCGAGGACACGCTCGGCCTGCCGGTGCAGGATCGCAATATCGGCTTCGTGTTCCAGCACTATGCGCTGTTCCGCCATATGACGGTGTTCGACAACATCGCCTTCGGCCTCACAGTGCGCCCGCGGCGGGACCGGCCTGCCTCGGCCGAAATCCGGCGCCGCGTCCTGCATCTGCTCGATCTCGTCCAGCTTTCGGGGCTTGAGAAGCGCTATCCGGCCCAGCTCTCGGGCGGCCAGCGCCAGCGCGTCGCGCTCGCGCGGGCGCTTGCGATCGAGCCGCGGCTGCTGCTGCTCGACGAGCCCTTCGGCGCGCTCGACGCACAGGTCCGCCGCGACCTCCGCCGCTGGCTGCGCGACATTCACGACCGCACCGGCCACACCACCTTCTTCGTCACGCATGACCAGGAGGAGGCGCTGGAACTTGCCGACCGCATCGTCGTGATGTCGAAGGGCCGCATCGAACAGGTCGGATCCGCCGACGATATCTATGATCGCCCCGGCAGCCCGTTCGTATTCTCCTTCATCGGCGAATCGACACTCCTGCCGGTCGAGATCGCCGATGGCGCCGTGCTCGTCGATGGCACCCCCTCGGGCCTTACCTTTGGCGAGACCGGCACGCGCCCTGCGACGCTCGGCTTCCGTCCACATGATGTCACGCTGGTCTCCGACGACAGCCCGGCCATCCGCGGCCGCGTGGTCGCCGAGCGCCGTCATGGCGCGCGTCGGCGCCTCGAATTGCAGGTCGGCCCGGAGCATCTGCGGGCCGAGATCGATGTCGAGGTCGAGGCGAGCCGAACGCTCGGCAGCCTCGTCGCCTTCCGGCCCGAGCGCTGGCGAATCTTCCCGGCCTGACGGATTGCGCCTTCACCGCGCCCGGCGTTTGCGTTTTAGTCGCCCGCCGGCGCTGAGCGCTGGCGAGGGCCGTGAAGGGGAGTCTGCAATGAAACGTTCGCGGGTCAACGAGATCATGGAGCAGGCGGACGAATTCATCCGCTCCTTCGGCTTCCTCCTCCCGCCCTTTGCCTATTGGACGCCCGCGGAATTTAAGGCCAACACGGCCCGGGCCAAGGGCATCCTCGACGCGCGCCTCGGCTGGGACATCACCGATTTCGGCAGTGAGACGTTCGATGAACTCGGTCTCTTCCTGTTCACGGTGCGCAATGGCAACCCGGCCGATCTCGCGACAGGCCGTGGCATGCTCTATGCTGAGAAGATCATGATCGCGCGCCAGGATCAGCTCACGCCGATGCACCGGCACAATCTGAAGGCCGAGGACATCATCAATCGCGGCGGCGGCACGCTGACGCTCGAGCTCTTCATGCCGGATGCCGAGGGCAATATCGACCGCAAGGCCGAGGTGCATGTGCCGACCGATGGCGCGATGCGCACGATGCCGGCCGGCAGCAAGCTTCGGCTCGACCCCGGCGAGAGCGTCACGCTGCTGCCGGGCGTCTGGCACGCTTTCTGGGGCGAGGGCGCCGACGTGCTGATCGGCGAGGTCTCGACCGTCAATGACGATCTGACCGACAATGTCTTCGCCGAGCCGATCGGCCGCTTTGCCGCAATCGAGGAAGACGAGGCGCCAACCCATCTCCTCGTCGCCGACTATGGCACTTGGCTGAAGGATTGAGGGCCTCATGACGTTTCCAGCGTTCTGAGCCGCTCAATCCTCGATGTGCTCATGCGCGTCGGCTTCTCCGCGCTTCCACGAGATCAGCGGGTCGCGGCCGAAGCCTCCGCGTCGGCCGCCGGCCGGGCAACGTGGCCGTGTACATGCAGCGCCGCGTGATGCTCATGCACGTACTTGCCGCCGGCGAGCCATGAGGCGACGGCTGCCAGCAGGTTGAGGATCATCGAGAACGAGAAGGCGAATACAAGCCCATGCATGAACGGTCCGGCGAGGAGATGCGGGAAGAATGTCTTGCCGGTGATCTCGGCCGCGTTCGGCAGGCTCGCCAGCATGCCGGGCGGTAGCAATTCGCCCATCGGGTTATAGCCGAGGAAGGCGGCGAAGAGGCTCGCCACCGCCGGCGCCGAGGCGACGTGATGCGCGACCGCATCCGGCACATTCTGCGCGATCAGCGCCGCTTCCATCGAGGCGGGGAGCTGTTCTGTCAGGCCAACGATCATCAGGCTGAAGAAGATGCCGATCGAGAGGACCTGCCCGGCATTCAGCGTCGTTGCGCGCATGCCCGCCGCCTGGCCACGCTCGGCGGGCGGCACGGAGTTCATGATCGCGGTCGAATTCGGCGCGATGAAGAGCCCCGAGCCGAGGCCGTTCAGGAACAGCAGGAAAGCGAAGACCGGATAGTTGAAGTCGGGCGGCAGTTCCATCAGCGCGGCGAAGCTCGCCGCGCCGATCAGCATGCCGCCAACGGCGTAGGGGCGGGCGCCGTGATGATCGGAAAGCCAGCCCGAGACGGGCGTCGCCACCAGGAAACCGAGCGTCAGCGGCAGCATGAAGATGCCGGCCCAGAGCGGCGTCTCTTCGAAGGAATAGCCATGCAGCGGCAGCCAGATGCCTTGCAGCCAGATGATCAGCATGAATTGTAGCCCGCCACGGCCGATGGCGGCGAAGAGGCTGGCGAGATTGCCGGCCGTGAACGGGCGGATGCGGAACAGCGCTAGATCGAACATCGGGAAGGCGACGCGGCTCTCGATGACGAGGAAGGCGACGATCAGGACGAGGCCGACGCCGATCAGCGTCATGACCTCGGGGCTGGTCCAGGCCATGGCGTGGCTGCCATAGGGCTGGATGCCCTCGGTGATGCCGATCAGGATCAGGATGAGGCCGATGCCGAAGGTGAAATTGCCGGCCCAGTCGATCGGGCGATGGCGCGGCGCTGCGCGGTCCTTGAGCTTCCAGTAGGCCCAGGCCGTGCCGATGACGCCGAAGGGCACGTTGATCCAGAAGACCAGCCGCCAGTCTATATCAGCGAGAAGACCGCCGATCAGGAGGCCGATGAAGGATCCGCCGATCGCCGCGATCGTGTTGATGCCGAGCGCGAGGCCGCGCTGCTCGGTTGGAAACGCATCGGTGAGGATCGCCGTCGAGTTCGCCATCAGCATCGCGCCGCCGACGCCCTGCAGGATGCGCACGGTGATGAGATACCAGGCAGCGAAGCTGCCATTGTCCGGCATCAGGCTGAGCGCGATCGCCGCAACCGTGAAGATCAGGAAGCCAAGATTGTAGATCCGCGCGCGGCCGAGGCTGTCGCCAAGCCGGCCGAAGGTGACGACCAGCACCGAGGTCGCCACCATGTAGCCCATGATCGACCAGAGCAGGAGGTTGACGTTCCCCGGCTCCAGCGGCTTCAGCCCGATGCCGCGGAAGATCGCCGGCAGGCTGATCAGGAGGATCGAGCCGTTAATCGAGGCGGCGAGCATGCCGAGCGTCGTGTTGCTGAGCGCGACCCACTTGTAGTGCGGGTCGCGCGCTGCCGGTTGCGGTGCGGGACGGGTGGTGGCCATGACGCTGATCCTGCCGGAGCGCCGCCGCGCCGGGGTGGGGGCGGGTCATGCGTCCGAAATTTGATATGTAACGCTTATCATAAGTAAAGCGTTGCATCAGGATATAGCGGGGCCGCGCGCCCTGGCAAGCGCGACAAAGCGCGCCGGATGGCGGCGCTTTGCGCCTTCCGGCCTCAGGCTCCGATCACCGCCTCGAAGCCCTCGAAGACGGGGTGGCCGAGGAACATCGGCTTGCGGTCGCCGGCGCCCTGATGCGCCTTGCGGAACTGCTCCGACTTGGTCCAGGCGACGAAGTGGTCGCGCGTCTGCCACACGGTGTGTGAGGCATAGAGCGTGTGGTCGTCGCCTTCCGGTCCCTTCAGGAGATGGAAGTCGACGAAGCCCTCGAGCTCGTCGAGATGACGGTCGCGGCTGCGCCAGACCTCCTCGAATGCCTCCTCGGATCCTTTGCTGACCTTGAAGCGGTTCATGGCGATGAACATGGGCGATGACCTTCTTTTTGCGTGCCGTGCGGGTACGTCGGCGTGATGCGCCGGGATTGGGGAAAAGATGAGGAGGGAGGCTCGGGGAGCACTCCCTCCTCGCGTCGGCCGACGTCACCACACCGGCGACCGACGTTCCGTGACCGTCCGGATCAAAACTGATAGGTGAGGTTCACCTGATAGTTCCGGCCCGGCTCGGAATAGAAGTCGAGATTGCTGCTCGACGCCGTGACGGAGGTCGGGATGTCGAGATTGTTGAAATAGGTCTCGTCGAACAGGTTGAAGACGCCGGCCTGGACGCGCAGGCCCGGCAGCTTCGCCGGCTGCCACCATGCGGTCCAGTCGACGACCGCATAGGCCGGAGCCTGGAAGCTGGCCGAGGTCTGGGCATTCATGGCGGCGGCCGTCAGCATCAGGTCGGTGCCCCATTCGACGTCGGCATAGCCGATGCCGATCACGCCCTTCAACGGCGGCACCGAGTCGAGATAGGTGCCCTCGTCGAGGTTCTGGCCGACCATCCAGGCGAGCGAGCCCGACAGCTTCCAGTTTGGCGCGAACTTCCAGGCGCCGCGCGCCTCGACGCCATAGATGTTGACGCTGTTGATGTTCACATATTCGCTGACGCCGAAGGGATATTCGGCGAGGTCGTAGCCGCGCGCGGCCGCCTCGGCAGCGGTCAGCTGCTCGCTGTCGATGAAGTTCTTGTAGAAGTTCGTGAAGGCCGAGATGCCGCCGCCCAGCTGATCGTCGCCGAACTTGGTGCCGATCTCATAGCCGGTGCCCGACTGGGCCTCGAGGTCCGGATTGCCGATCGAGAGATAGGCGCCCGGGCCGCCATAGGTCAGGTAGAGCTGGCCCGGCGTCGGCGCGGTATAGGCCTGCGCCCACTGCGCATAGAAGGAGAGCTTGTCGGTCGCCTTCCAGGTGCCGAGCAGGCTCGGCGAGAACTTCGATCCCGATGAGGTGTCCGGCAGGCCGATATAGGCCTCGTTGCCATTGCCATAGCCGGCCGTTTCCTGCGGCACCTGCTGGTACCAGTCGAAGCGGAGGCCCGGCGTCAGGAACAGGTTGTTGCCGAGCGCAACCTCGTCGCGGCCATAGATGCCGAAGGTCGCACCCTGAGCGTCAGGCATGTCGGCCTGGTTGGTGTGCAGCATCGAGCAGGGCGAGGTCTTGGCATTCGGCGGGCAGTTGTCGACGCCGTACGAATACTGGCTGGTGTCGGTCAGGTAGAATTCGCCACCCCAGGTGAAGCGGTTCTCGAAGCCGCCGAGCGTCAGCGCCTTCTCGGCAAAGCCGTTCAGTCCGAATTCCTGCACCTGGTTGCTGTTCTGGCGCTGATACGGACCGATGACGCTGGTCGAGCGATAGGCGTCGGTTGTGTTGTCGAGTTCGAGATTCTGCCAGTAGAGAATCGCCTGCGCCTTGTCGGCGAAGCCGCCCGGCTCCGGGGCGAGATAGTCGTAGGTCAGAGAGAAGCGTTGGCGGCGGGCTTCTTCGCCGGTCGTGTAGTTGCCCGGCCGGTAGTTGCCGGTCAGCGACTGGCTCGACATCGCGTCAGTCGTCGAATTGCCGTGGAACATCTCGCCGGTGAGCGTCAGGCTATGGCCGCCATCGAAGCGCTGCGTCAGCTTGCCGAGCAGGCTGTACTGGTCGAAATCCTCGGGATTGGCTTCGGTGCGAGTCGTGCCGTAGCCACCGACATCTCCCATCGTCTCGGTCTCGTGACCGGTCGTGTACGAGCCCTGCACCAGCATCGACGTGTCGCCGAAGCGGGCGGCGACGGCATCGCTGGTGGTGAAGGAGTTGTTGGCGCTCGCGTAGATGTTCTTGGTGATGAAGCCCCAGTTGCGGCCCTCGCGGATGACGTCGTCGGCCGAGAGCGTCGTCAACGCGACGAGACCGCCCATGGCGCCAGAACCGCCGATGCTGGAATCGGCACCGCGCACGATATCGATCGCGCTGAGCGCGTTGAAATCGAACGTCGAAAGACCGCCGGTGACGCTGCGCGCATCGCCCGATCCAAGCCAGGGCAGGCGAATACCGTCGATGGTGGTGAGAACGTTGTTCTCGTCGAGACCGCGCACATTGATCGAGTTGTTCTGCGTCGAGAAGCTGACGCCGGGTTCCGCGCGCTGGCCGAAGGCCTGCCACGAATCGATCATCCGGTTGGTGAGTTCCTGCTGCGTCGTCGTGGTGACGAGCGCGGTTCCTTCCTTTGCGGTGACGGCGGGCGTCTGGTCGCCCGTCGTCGCGCCGCTGCCCGAACCGCCCTGGACAACGACGGCGTCGAGCTGGACCGCGCCATCCCCGGTGGTTTGCTGAGCCTGCGCTTGCTGTGCGCTGGCCTGCTGCGCCATGGCGCTGCCGGCTGTCATGGCCAGGCAAGCGAGGAAGGTGGAGCCGGCCAATAGCCGGGCGTTCAGTCGCGCGATGCTCATCAGAGCCCCCAATACGGAAGACGGGAAGCGCCTGGCTGGCTGTCGCGGTCGCGGCTGATCGCTGCGGACGAACTGGCGGGCTCGGCATGACCGCCGGCCACTGAGGGCGGCCGACGGCGGATTCGAAATTTGGTCGTTGCGATCCATAGAAAAGGTGATTATGGCAGTCAAGTAATTAGTTGCGAATGGTTCGCAAGTTTAGAAGTCCTCAAGACTGCCGCCTGGCGCGGCCGAACCGGTGGAGTGACCGATGCAGGAGCAGAGCGGAACGAACGGCGAGGCGGATGCGGCACGGCCGCAACCGCGGATCGTTTCCAGCGAGAGCCTGCTGCAAGGCGCCCGTGAGGTGATCATCCGCCATGGCAGCGAAGATTACCGACTGCGGCTGACCCGGGTCGGCAAGCTCATCCTCAACAAGTGACTGTCAACGCGTGACCGGAGGCTCCTGATGCGCGCCCTGTCCCCCTCGTCCCTGCACTTCCTTCCGCATGCGCCCGGCCGGCATACCCGCCTCGCCCTCGGTTTCGCGGTGGCGCTGGTGATCACGCTCTTCGCGATCCAGCAATCCATCGCAGCGCCCCGGACGGTCATCGATGCGCGGGGACGCACCGTCGAGATCGAGAGCGCCGACCGCATCGTCTCGATCGGTGGCGCCGTCACCGAAATCCTCTATGCGCTCGGTGCCGGCGACCGGGTCATCGCTCGCGATCAGACCAGCCTCTACCCGCCGGAAGCGCTCGGGAAGCCGGATGTCGGCTATATGCGCGCGCTTTCGGCGGAAAGCGTGCTGTCGGTGAAGCCGGATCTCATCCTCGCCGTCGAGGGCTCCGGCCCCAAGGAGGCGCTCGACCTGTTGCTTGCGGCCTCCGTGCCGATCGTGATCCTGCCGGAGCCTTACAGCGCCAAGGGCATTGCCGAAAAGATCGCCATGATCGCCGACGTGATCGGCGAGCCGGAGAAGGGCAAGGCCCTCGCGGACGGCGTCGAGGCACGCGCCGATGCGCTCGCTGCTGCCATCGCCACCATTCCCGCGGACAAGCGCCGGCGCGCCATCTTCCTGATGAGCAGTGCCGGCGACCGCCTGATGGCCGCCGGCCATCACACCGCGGCCGACGCGATGCTCGCCGCTGCCGGCGCGGTCAATCCGTTCGGCAGCGTCGAGGGCTACAAGCCGGCCTCGGCCGAGGCAATGGTGGCGGCCGCGCCGCAGAGCATCGTCATGATGTCGCGCCCTGGCGCCGACGTGCCCGAGGCGGCGAAGCTGTTCGCGCTGCCGGCGCTGGCCGCCACTCCGGCCGCCGCCGACAAATCGCTGATCGCGATGGACGGGCTCTATCTGCTCGGCTTCGGCCCGCGCATGCCCGATGCCGCACGTGACCTGGCGCTGGCGTTGTATCCCGATCTCGACATCAAGGCCGCGCCCGCGCCATGACCGTGCTCGCTTCAGCGGCAGCGCCCGACGGCGATCGCAGGGGCCGCGCCCAGCTGGCGCTGATCCTCCTGGCCGTGCTGCTCGTCGTCGTCATGGCGGCCGCGCTGGCCACGGGCCCATATGGCCTGCCGGTCGGCCGCGTGCTGCAGATCATGGCTGACTGGCTCGCCGGCCGTCCGGCCGCCGACACCACCGAGCGGATCGTGCTCGTCGATATCCGCCTGCCGCGCCTTCTGCTCGGGGCGCTGGTCGGCGCGGCGCTGGCCATCGCCGGCGCCATGCTGCAGGGATTGTTCCGCAACCCGCTCGCCGACCCGGGCCTCGTCGGCGTCTCCTCGGGCGCCGGGCTCGGCGCGGTGCTGGTCATCGTCACCGGCGGCGCGATGCTGGCTTCGCTGCCGGCCATCGCCACGATCGGCGCGCTGCCGATCGCCGCCTTTCTCGGCGGCTTCGCAACGACGATCATCCTCTATGCCATCGCCACCCGGCGCGGCCGAACCTCGGTCGCCACCATGCTGCTGGCCGGCATCGCGCTCGGCGCCTTCGCCGGCGCCATCACTTCGTTTCTCGTCTATCGCGCCACGGACGCGCAGCTGCGCGAGCTGACATTCTGGACCATGGGCAGCCTTGCCGGCGCCACCTGGCTGAAGCTTGCCATCGCCGCGCCGCCAATCCTCGCCGTGCTGGCGCTGTCCCCGCTCATCGCGCGCGGCCTCGACGCGCTCGTGCTCGGCGAGGCCGAGGCGCGTCATCTCGGCATCGATGTCGAGAAACTGAAATCGCTGATCGTGTTCGCGGTCGCGGTGGTCGTCGGCGTTTCCGTCGCCTTCACCGGCGTCATCGGTTTCGTCGGCATCGTGGTGCCACATCTGCTGCGGCTCGCCATCGGGCCGGAGCATCGGACGCTCTTGCCCGCCTCGGCGCTTCTCGGTGCCGGCCTGCTGATCGGCGCCGACATCGTCTGCCGCATGGTGGTCGCGCCGGCGGAACTGCCGATCGGCATCGTGACGGCCATCATCGGTGCGCCGTTCTTCGTCTCGATCCTGCTGCGCCGCCGCGGCATCGTCGACCTGTGAGGCCCGCATGATCGTCGCCGAAGACCTCGTGATCCGTGCTGGCCACAAGCGGCTCATCGACGGCATCAGTCTCACCGTCGCGCCCGGGGTCGTCACGGCCATCATCGGCCCGAATGGCGCCGGCAAGTCGACCCTGCTGAAGGCGCTGACCGGCGAGATCAAGCTGACCTCGGGCCGGATCACGATCGATGGAACCGATATCGGCCGCTTGCCGCTCGGCCAGCTCGCCGCGCGCCGGGCCGTGCTGCCGCAGGCGTCCTCACTCGCCTTTCCGTTCACGGTACACGAGGTCGTTCGCCTCGGCGCCTTCGACCGGCGCAGCGGTAGCGCGGTCAATGCCCGCGTCGTCGCCGCGCTCGCTCGCGTCGATCTCGGCGGTTTTGGCGGCCGCCTCTATCAGGAGCTTTCCGGCGGCGAACAGCAGCGCGTCCATCTCGCGCGCGTGCTCTGCCAGCTGCCCGATCCCTGTCCCGACGGCCGGCCGGCCTTCCTGTTCCTCGACGAGCCGACGGCGAGCCTCGATCTCCGACACCAGCTCATGACGCTATCCGCCGCGCGGGAGTTCGCGAAGGGCGGCGGCGGAGTGGTCGCGGTGCTGCATGACATGAACCTTGCCGCACTCCACGCCGATCGGATCGTCGTCATCGATCGCGGCCGCATCGCTGCCGAAGGCGCGCCGCCTGACGTCCTGACCGATGCTCTGCTGGCCGAGGTTTTCGGCGTCACGCTGCCCGTCGGCAAGACCGCGGATGGCGTGCCCTTCGTGCTGCCGCAAGCCGCGACAGCGGCGTGAAAGACGGGTGCGGGGTGGCCTCCATGGAGCGACGCCGCTAGATTGCGCCCCTTCGAGGGCACGAGCGGACGGGTGGAATGGCTGCAGAACGGGTTCTCATCGTCGATGTCGGCACATCCTCGGTCAAGGCGGTGCTCTTCGATGGTCATGGCCACGCGTTGCGCGTCGCCGACCGGCCGGTCGTGACGGAGGCGCCGGAGCCGGGCTTTGCCGAGCAGGCATCCGGCGACTGGTGGCAGACGACGGTCGAGGCCGTGGCGGAACTGGCCATCGATCACGCCGTCGACGCGATTGCGCTGTCCGGCTCGATGCAGAATGTCATCGTCCTTGGCCGCGATGGCGCGCCGCTTCGCCCGGCGATCCTCTACAGCGATGCCCGCGTCGACGCGTCGCGCGTCGCGGCGGTCGGGGAGGGCCTGCCGGAGGACTTCGAGGCGCGTATCGGCAACAGGATCGATCCGGCGCTCTGCCTCTACCGGCTCGACTGGCTGCATGATCATGAGCCCGAAATCATGGCGGCGGCGTCGCGCATCCTGTTCGGCGCCAAGGATGCCGTCATCCTCGCGATGACCGGCCGCGCCGTCGTCGATCCCTCGACGGCCACCACCACGGGGCTCATGAACCTCGCCGCACGGAACTGGGATGCCACCATCCTTGGCGCGATCGGCCTGTCGCCGGCGCTCCTGCCCGATATTCTCGATGCCGACGCCCTGGCCGGACCGCTGCTGCCGGGAGCAGCTGCCGCGCTCGGCCTGCCGGCCGGCATTCCGGTCCATGTTGGCGCCGGCGATGGCGGGGCCACCGCCTGGGGCACCGCCAGCGAGGCGCATGATAGGCCGCATGCCTATCTCGGCACCACCGGATGGATCGCGGCCGCCATGCCGCTCGAGACCGCTGCCCCGCCGCGCGCCTCCTATACGCTGGCGGCACCGGTCGGCAACGACGTCGTCGTCATCTCGCCCTTCCTTGCCGCCGGCCTCGCGCTCGACTGGTTCGCCCATGTCGCCGGCCGCAGCGTGCCGGACCTCTATGGCGCCGCCGCAACCCATGACGCCGAGCCGCCCTCGGCATTGTTCCTGCCCTTCCTGATCGGCGAGCGCGGTCCCTTCATCGATCGCGCCGTGCGCGGCGCCTTTCTCGGGCTCGATCGCGCCCAGCACACCGAGGCACTCGCCTATGCGGTGCTCGAAGGCCTCGCCTTCGCGATCCGCGACAATCTCGATGCGTTGCCCGTGCGCCCGCGCGCCATCGTGCTCGCCGGCGGCGTTGCAGGGGCCGGCGTGGTGGCGCAACTCGTCGCCGATGTCACCGGCGCCGTGGTCGAGGTGCCGCCCGAGAGCCGCCTGGTTACCGCTTATGGCGCCTATCGCATGCTGGCGCCCGTCATCGGCGCCACGTCGGCGCCGGAGGCCGACAGCCGCATCGTGACGCCCCGCCCCGAACGCGCCGGACGGGCAGCGCGACGCTTCAAAGCCTATCGAAGCGCGACCGAGGCCGCGCGGTCACTGGCGGCGGACCTCTGAGCCGGGTCTCCGCTTGCGCGGGCGACCGCCGAGGCGATAACAATCGAGCGCCATTCACGGGGAACAACAACAAATCATGCGCGCTCCGCTCATTGCCCTCGCTTTCGCCGGCCTCCTCGCCACGGCCTCAGCCGCCAGCGCCGTCGATATCGCCGTCCTCACGCCTTATCAGAGCTCGGTTGCGACCAACCAGATGATCAAGGTGTTCGAGGAAAAGGCGAAGGCCGCCGGCTGGAATGCCACCGTGGTCGATACGCGCGGCGACATGGGCCAGCTCGCCAGCCGCATCGAGGATGTCACGGCAGCCAAGGTCGGCGCGATCGTGCTCGTCAGCGTCGATCCGAAGCAGATCCAGGATCAGGTGAGCGCGGCCGCCGCGGCCGGCATTCCCGTCGTCGCGATCGATGGCGCGACGGCGCCCGGCGTGGCGCTCAATGTCACCTCGGACAATTTCGAACTCGGCACCAAGCTCAGCGACTTCCTGTTCGAGAAGCTTGGTCACAAGGGCAATATCGTCAAGTTCTACTATTCGGCGCATCCGGGCGTGCACCAGCGCGAATTGGCGCTCGATGCGGCGCTGAAAAAGAACCCCGACATCAAGGTCATCGCCGAGCACTACATGGTCGTGCCGGGACCGATCGACGATGCGCGCAAGACCACCGAGGACCTGCTGAAGAGCAAGGGCGACCAGATCGACGCGGTCTGGGCCGCCTGGGACGAGCCGGCGATCGGCGCTGAGCTGGCGATCGAGGCCGACAAGCCCGATTCGAAGATCATCGTCGCCGGCATCGACGGCAATCCGCAGGCCGTCGAGCTGATCAAGTCCTGCAGCCATATCAAGGGCACGGTCAGCCAGGATTTCGATGCCATGGCTGGGCTCGCCGCCGAAGGCCTCACCAAGATCCTCGCCGGCGAAAAGCCTGAAAAGGCCGAGCTCTATGCCCCCGCCAAGCTGATCACGCCCGAGACGCTCGGCGTCACCTGCCCGTGACGAGCGAGCGCGAAGGGCGCCAGCCCTTCCTGGTTCTCGCCGGCGTTTCCCGGCATTTCGGCGCGACCCGCGCGCTCGACGGCGCCGATCTCAAGATCGCGCCGGGCGAGGTGCATGCGCTGGTCGGTGAGAACGGGGCCGGCAAGTCGACCCTGATCAAGCTCCTGTCCGGCCTCCACCAGCCCGGCGGCGGCGCGATTGTCATCGACGGCGCGGCCACTTCGATTGCGGGGCCGCTCGCGGCGGAGGCGCTCGGCTTCCGCTTCATCCACCAGGAACTGAATCTCGTTCCGCATTTCGACACGGTCGGCAATGCCTGGATCGGCCGCCGCCATCCCCATAAGGGTCCGTTCATCGACCGCGCCGCGATGCGCGCGCGCGTGGCGGCGGTGGCGGCTCGCATCGCGCCCGACCTGCCGCTGGACCGGCCGGCCGCGCGGCTGACGCCGGGCCAGCGCCAGATGGCCGAGATCGTGCGCGCGCTGATGACGGACGCCCGCCTCGTCGTCATGGACGAGCCGACCTCGAGCCTCAGCGAAGCCGAGGCCGAGCGGCTGCATGCGGTCGTCCGCCAGCTCGCGGCCTCCGGCACCGCGGTGCTGTTCATTTCGCATCGGCTCGACGAGGTCATGGCGCTGGCCGATGGCTACACCGTGCTGCGTGGCGGTCGCACCGTCGGTGCCGGCCGCGTCAAGGACATCGACCGCGCCGGGCTCGTGCGCCTGATGTCGGGCGGATCGGCCTTGGCCGAGGCTTTGCCGAAAGCGGCGCTGCGGGTCGCGTCTTCGCGCGACGTGGCGCTTTCCGCCGATATCGCCTTCGGCCCCGCCGGCGGCCGCGCGATGATCGAGATCGGCGCCGGCGAGATCGTCGGCCTCTATGGCCTTGTCGGCGCCGGCCGCTCGGCGCTGTTGAAGGCGCTATGGGGCGCCTTGCCGGTTACCGGAAGCGTCCGCCTCGCCGGTCGTCCGCTCGCGGGTGGCCCGGCCGGTCGCATCGCGATGGGTGCCGTCTATGTGCCGGAGGATCGCCGCCGCGAAGGGTTCGCCGGCGCGCTTTCGATCGCGGACAATCTCGCGCTCGCCCATCTTGCCGATTTTCGCCGTGCCCCGCGCCTGCCGCTGCCGGCGCGCGGCCGGATCCGTGCCTTCGCGCGCGATGTCGGCGCGCGGCTCCGCCTCGTGGCGGCCAGTCTCGAGCGCTCGCCGCTGACCCTTTCCGGCGGCAACCAGCAGAAGCTGCTCTTCGGCCGCTGGCTTGGCCGCCCGATCCGCCTCGCGCTGATCGACGAGCCGACGCGCGGTGTCGATGTCGGCGCCAAGGCGGAGATTCACGACGAGATCCGTCGCATCTCCGCTTCAGGCGCTGCCGTGATCGCAGCGACCAGCGACATCGAGGAACTGATGGCGCTGTCAGACCGTGTGCTCGTCATGAATGGCGGACGCATCGTCGCTGATCTCTCGGGTGCCGTGCTGACGCGCGAGGCGGTCGTGGCCGCCGCCTTTGGTCACGCCCCGCGCAGCCATCCCCATCAGCCGAACCAGACCGCCGCCGTCGCATGACCCTCCTCCGCCGCTATGGCACGCTTCTCGCGCTGGCCCTGATCATCGCCGTCTTCGCCATCGCATCGCCGGGTGCCTTCGGAACGGTGGCCAATCTCGTCAACATCACCCAGCAGATGTCGCTGCTCGCCATCGTGGCGATCGGGGCAACGCTGGTGATGGTGGTCGGCGAGTTCGATCTTTCGGTCTCGGCCGTCGTGTCCTTCGCCGGCATCGCCGCCGTATCGCTGTTCGGCGTCGGCTATGGCATCGCCACAGTGTTCGTGCTGGTCATCGTCGCGGCCCTGGCGATGGGCACCGTTTCCGGTTTTCTCGTCGCGCGCTTCGCGGTGCCGAGCTTCATCGCGACGCTGGCCTTCGGCACGATCATCGGCGGACTGACCTTCTGGATCTCGGACGGCGCAACGCTCTTTTCCGGCATTCCGCCGGCCTTTCGCGATCTTGGCCGCGGCGCCGTTTTCGGCCTGCCGGTTCCGACGCTGTGGCTGATCGGCACGGCCGTGATCGTCTGGCTGCTGCTCGATGCGACCGAGTTCGGCCGTCGGCTCTATGCGATCGGCGGAAACCGCGAGGCGGCGCGGCTGGTCGGCCTGCCGGTCCGGCGCGACATGATCATCGCCTTCGCGCTTTCGGCAGGCCTTGCGGCACTCGCCGGGCTCTTGCTGGCCGCGCGGCTCGGCAGCGCCCATCCGACCGGCGGCGGAGGCTATCTGCTTTCCGCCTATGCGGCGGTCTTCCTCGGTATGACCGCGTTTCGCGAAGGCGAGCCGAGCGTGCCGGGCACGCTGGTCGGCGCGGCCATCATTGCCGTGGTCTCGAATGGCCTGACCATCCTCGGTGTGCCGAGCTTCCTGCAGGACCTCATGACCGGCGCGATCATCCTCGCCGCCGTCCTCGTGCGCCAGTTCGGCCGCGCTGGCGATTGACAGTTGATAAGTCCGCCATAGTTTTGAGCGGACGGCGCCTCCCCGCCGCGCCCCTCCCAGGAGAGACCAGAACCGATGCCGCAGCAGATCGAGATCGAGACGGCCGATGGCGCGTGCCCGGCAGGCCTTCATCCAGCCAGGACGCCGTCGACGGCCGGCGTCATCCTCTATATGGACGCCTTCGGGCCGCGGCCGGCGCTCTCCGGCATGGCCGAGCGGCTGGCCGATGCCGGCTACAACGTGCTCGTCCCCGACCTCTTCTATCGCTTTGGCGCTTATGGTCCGTTTGCAGCCGACGCCTTCAGCCATGAGACGTCGCGCCAGCAACTGATGACGATGATCCGCGGCACCACCCAGGCGATGACCGAGGCCGATAGCGGCGTCTATATCGCTGCGCTCACGGCAGCCGGTGCCACCGGCCCGATCGCGACCCTCGGCTATTGCATGGGCGGTGGCCGGGCGCTGGTTGCCGCGGCCGCTTATCCGGACCGCGTCGCGGCTGCGCTGTCCTTTCACGGCGGCAATCTCGCGAGCGAGGCTGATGATTCGCCGCATCGGCGCATGGGCAGCGTTCGCGGGCGCGTCTATGTCGGCGTGGCCGGTGTCGACAACAGCTTCCCGCCGGAACAGTCAGCCCGTTTGGCCGAGGCGTTGCGGACGGCCGAGGTCGACCACATCATCGAGAATTATGTCGGCATGAGCCATGGCTGGGCCGTTCCCGACCACGGCGTTTATGACGAGGCCGGCGACGCGCGCCATTGGAAACGGCTGCTGATGGTGCTCGAGGAGACGCTGGTCTAGTCGGCCGGGCGCACGCGCAGCTTTCGGGCGCCGCCCGGTATTGCGGCAAGGGCGGCGCCGGCGACGACCAGCAGGGTGGCCAAAGCAAGGCGCCAGCTCGGCTCGGCCGTGCCGGCGGCGACGAGCAGGATCATCGAGAGCGGCGGCGTCGCATAGGAAAGGGCGCCGAGCACCGCGATGTCGCCCCTCTTCGTCGCATGATCCCAGGCGGCGAAAGCGGCGCCAACCGGGCCGACGCCGAGAAGGAGGAGCGACAGCGCCGCGCCGCCATCCGGCATGACGAAGGTCTCGCCCGCAGCGAAATGGCCGATCGCGCCGAGCAGGGCGACGGCCACGCAGACCCCGATGATCGGTTCGCTGCCGGTGGCGCCGATGCGGTTGTTCAGCACCGAGTAGAGACCCCAGACGAGCGCGCAGGCGAGTGCGCAGCCATAGCCGGCCAGCGCGTCGCCGCCGAGCGCGATGCCGCCGAAGCCGACCAGCAGCACGGTCGCGCCGAAGCCGATGACCCCGCCGACCAGTTGCGGCCAACCGAGGCGGCTGTCGCCGCCAGGCAAGACGCCGGCCAGGATGACGATCGCCAAGGGCCAGAGATAGTTGATGATCGTAACCGGCCCGGCCGGCGCCAGGCGGATCGCGATGAAATAGAGCGCGTGGTAGACGAAGATGCCGCTGATCGCGAGCGCCCAGGCCCGCAGCGGCCATTTGGCGAAGGCGCGGGCGATGCCCATGACGCCGCGGCGCGGCAGGAAGCAGAGGAAAAGCGTCACCGCGCCGATCGCGAAGGTGATGGCGAGCGCCTCGAAGGTCGGAATCTCGCGCGACAGGCTGGTCAGGAGCGCGAGGCACGACCAGAACAGGATGGCGAGCGCTCCGGTCGCCGTGGCCATGCGCCGCGCCTTGTCCATGCGCGTCAGGCCTTCAGCGTGCCGGCGAGCGCATCGATCTCGCTGAAGTCCCTGGCGACGGGATGGCCGTGACCTTCCGGCAGCACCGCCTCGCCGCGATCGAGCGCGATCGTCACCAGACCGGCCTCGCGCGCGGCGTCGAGCTCGGCGGTGTTGTCGGAGAGGAAGAGGATACGGAAAGGCGGCAGTTCGGCAACCTCGGCGATCGCCGCATAGGACGCGTGATCGGTCTTGGCGCCGACCGTCGTGTCGAAGAAGCCGGAGAACAGGATGGTCAGATCGCCGAATTCAGTGTGGCCGAAGATCAGCTTCTGCGCCAGCACGGAGCCGGAGGAATAGACGTAGAGCGACAGGCCCTCATTGCGCCAGCGGGCCAGAAATTCGGCCGCATCGGGATAAAGATCGCCCTTGAGGGTTCCCGAACGGTATCCGTCTTCCCAGATGAGGCCCTGCAGCGTCTTGAGCGGGGTTACCTTGCGGTCGGCATCGATCCAGCCTTCGAGCAGCGCGATGGTCTCATCCTGCGACAGCGCCGGCTCTCCGGCCAGCATCCGCGCTTCGGCCAGTGCCGACTGGACCGCCGGATCGTCGGCATGGGCGGAGACATATCCGGCGAGCCGCTGCCGCGCATAAGGGAATAGCACGTCCTTGACGAAGGAGATCGACGAGGTGGTGCCTTCGATGTCGGTGACCACAGCGCGGATCGGATGGTTCGTCATGTCGTCGTCTCCAGGCGGCCGCCTCTGCCGGTATCGCTCTGGCGGCGGCTCCGATCGGGGTTGAAGAGCCGAGGCTTCGCCTCTACTCGATTACGTCTGCGGGGTCATCCCCCTTTTCCGCCGGCCGCGCCGGCCTGTCTGGAGAGTTCGTGATGAAAGTTGACGGCGTCTCTTATCGTTCGATCTGGCGTGACGGCAATGAACCCGCCGTGACGGTGGTCGACCAGACGCTGCTGCCGCATCGCTTCGAAACGCTTCGGATCGAAAGTGTCACCGAGGCCATCGACGCGATCAAGCGGATGGTGGTGCGCGGCGCCCCGCTGATCGGCGTCACCGGCGCCTATGGCTATGCGATGGCCCTGGCCGCCGATGCCTCCGACGCCAATGTCGTCGGCGCCTATGAAGCGCTCTATGCCGCGCGACCGACGGCGGTCAATCTGCGCTGGGCGCTCGACATCGTCCGCGCTGATGTCGCCGGGCTGCCGGAAGGCGAGCGCGCGGCCACAGCCTTCGCGACCGCCGATCGCCTGCATGCCGAGGATATCCGCACCAATGGCACGATGGCGGCCAATGGCGCGGCGCTCATTCGCGAGATCTGGGAGGCCAAGGGCCGCTCGGGCCCGGTCAACATCCTCACCCATTGCAACACCGGCTGGATTGCCTGTGTCGACTGGGGCACGGCGCTCGGCGTCGTCTACAGCGCCCATGACAGCGGCATTCCGGTGCATGTCTTCGTCGACGAGACGCGGCCGCGCAACCAGGGCGCCAGCCTGACCACATGGGAACTCGGCTCGCATGGCGTGCCGCATACGCTGATCGCAGACAATGCCGGCGGCCACCTGATGCAGCATGGCGCGATCGACATCTGCCTCGTCGGCGCCGACCGCGTTACCGCGTCTGGCGATGCCTGCAACAAGATCGGCACCTATCTGAAGGCCCTGGCCGCGCATGACAATCACGTGCCGTTCTATGTCGTGTTGCCCGGCTCGACGATCGACTGGCGAGTCGATGACGGCGTCAAGGAAATCGAGATCGAGGAGCGCGCGAGCGACGAGGTCACGCATATCTCGGGCATCGCCGGCGATGGCACGATCGTGAAGGTGCGCCTGGCGCCGAAGGGCACCAAGGCAGCCAACCCGGCTTTCGACGTAACGCCGGCCCGGCTGCTGACCGGCCTCGTCACCGAGCGCGGCGTCGCCAAGGCCAGCCGCGAGGGCCTGCTCGGGCTCTATCCCGAGCGTGCCGCCTGATCAGCCCGGCGCGAGCGCCAGCCGGCGTCCGGCCCTTGCAGTGATTGTGAACAGCGCGAGACCGGCCAGTTCGAACAAGGCCGCCGTCCAGCCGATCGCCGTAACGGATGCAAGGTCGATCGCCGCAGCGCCGGCGGCGGCGCCGAGCGCCGTTCCGAGATAGAAGGCCGACGAGTTCAGCGACAGCGAGACGGCGGCGAGGGGCGGATCGACCGTCACGAGCCGCACCTGCTGCACAGGCGTCATGGCCCAGCCGAAGAGGCCCCAGAGGCCGAGCGTCACCATCACAACGACGAGGCCCGCTTGGTTCGGCGCGAAGGTCGCTGCCAGCGACATCGCGGCGAAATTGAGGATCAACGTCACGAGCGCCGCCATGATGAACCGGCGGTGGTTCAGCCGGTCAGCTGCGAAGCCGCCGAAGACGTTGCCTGCCGCGCTGCCGAGACCAAGGACCAGAAGCGCGAGCGCGATCACCTGCGGCGAGGCGCCGAACACATTCTTGAGCAGGACCCCGGCATAGGTGCTGGCGGAAAAGGCTCCGCCGACGGCGAGCACGGTCAGGCCGAGAATGGACAGCACCTCTGGCCGCCGAGCCAGAGCGAAGCGCTCGGCAAGCGACGCCGCCGGCGGGGCCGCGACTCGCGGCAACTGGGACATGATGCCGACAAGCGCCAGAACGGAAAGGACGGCGACCCCGACAAAGGTCGCCCGCCAGCCGAGATGATCCGCGAGGATCGTGCCCAAAGGAACGCCGATGACGACCGCGACCGTCATGCCGCCATAGATGATCGCGATGGCGCGGCCGCGCTTCTCGGGCGGGGCGATCATCGCCGCGGTGCCGGTGGCGGAAGGGGTGAAGGCTGCGGCGGACAGGGCGAGCAGCACGCGCGACGCCATGAGCCACGCATAATTCGGCGCCGCCGCGGCGAGGAGGTTGGCGAGCGCGAAGGCGGCGATCGCCAGGGCGAGCACGCGCTTGCGCGGCAGGCTCGCCGTCGCCACGGCCGTCAGCGGCGCCGAGATCGCGTAGACGAGGGCGAAGCAGGTGACGAGATGGCCTGCCATCGCCACCGAGACATCAAGATCGGCCGCCATGGCCGGCAGGATACCGGCGATCATGAAGCCTTCGGTGCCGATGGCGAAGGTGCCCAGCGACAGCCAGACGAGCGAACGCAACATGGCGCGTCTCCAGGAGTTCAATGTTTATTGAACAATAGGAGTGGCCGTGCCGCCCGTCAATGAGTTCAACACTTATTGAACTCCGCCACAGGAGTGCCTATCCTTCGATCATGGCCAAGGAGCTTCTCCACCCCGCTATCGACCAGATCGACCTCTCTGCCGTGCTCGATGCGCTGAGCGACCCGACGCGCCGCGAGATCGTCGCCCATCTCACGGAGGTCGGTGAGGACAGTTGCGGGTCGATGAACCAGTTCTCGTCGAAGACGAACCTGACCTATCACCTGGCTCGCCTGCGCGAGGCCGGCGTGACGCGCACGCGGATCGACGGCGCGCGGCGGCTCATCTCGGTGCGGGCGGGCGATATCGAGCAGCGTTTCCCTGGCCTGCTCCCGGCGGTCCTGACGGCCGTCCGGGCCAAGGAGCCAGGTTGAACCAGCGGCAAGGCATCATTCCGCCATCGAGGGCCGGGCCGTCTGCGGCTTTGTCCGCGTTGCGCCCTGGCGCGCGACGCCATTCGAAACGCAGTAGCAGCGCGTGCCCGAACGCTGCAGGCGGCCGAGCGGGCAGGTGCCGGCGGCGAGCTGGCACTGGTTCGCATCGAGCGAGGGCATGACCGAAGGTGGCACGCTCCTGATGACCTTCGGCGGATCGAGCCCGATCGAGGGCTGCTTGAACAGTTCTCCCGCCGAGGCGGTGGAGCCGAGCTGAAGCAGCGCCAGCGTCAGGGCAAAACCGCGGCCGAGCCAGGCTGTTTTTCGATCTGACACCATTCCTCGTTCTCCGCCGGCAAACTGCTTCGCATTCCCGCCGCGCCGGATTGCGGCGTCGAAAGCCGCCGCTGCACGGGCTTTCGATCGGGGGGAGCCTATGTTAGGAAGGCCTCGGTTCGGCGGCGGCTCCCTCATCGGGCGCCGGTATGCCGACATGTCGCATATGGCATCCGTCGGGCAATTGCGCCAGACCGGCGCCGAGAAGAGGTAAACTGACGGCAATGGCAGACCGCCCGTCGCGTTACGATTATGAAGCGCTTCTCGCTTGCGGGCGAGGCGAATTGTTCGGCGAAGGCAACGCGCAACTGCCGCTGCCGCCGATGCTGATGTTCGACCGCATCACCTCGATCAGCGAGGAAGGCGGCGAATATGGCAAGGGTCACATCCGCGCCGAACTCGACGTCACGCCGGATCTCTGGTTCTTCGCCTGCCATTTCAAGGGCGACCCGGTCATGCCGGGCTGCCTCGGCCTCGATGCGCTCTGGCAGATGCTCGGCTTCTTCCTCGGCTGGTCCGGCTCTCCGGGCCGCGGGCGCGCGCTCTCGACGGGCGAACTGAAATTCTCCGGCATGGTGCTGCCGAATGTGAAGCTTGTCGAATACGGCGTCGACCTGAAGCGCGTGCTGCGGTCGAAGCTCGTACTCGGCATCGCCGACGGCTGGCTTAAGGCCGACGGAGAGACCATCTACCGTGCCAAGGACCTGCGCGTCGGCCTGTTCAAGGGCGATGCGGTGCCAGCGGTCGGCTGAGCGGCAGGACCGGCCCGGACCGGGCGGATCGACGAATTGAAGGACAGCGGACCATGAAGCGGGTCGTCGTCACGGGGATGGGCATCGTCTCGTCCATCGGCAACAACACGCAGGAAGTGCTGGCGAGCCTGCACGAGGCGAAGAGCGGCATTTCCTTCTCAGGCGCGCAGGCCGAGCACGGCTTCCGCAGCCATGTCTTCGGCGCTCCGACGCTCGATCCGGCCGAAGTGGTCGATCGCCGCGCGATGCGTTTCCATGGCGGCGGCACCGCCTGGAACCATGTCGCCATGGATCAGGCGATCCGCGACGCCGGGCTCGAGGAGAGCGAGATCTCCAACGAGCGCACCGGCATCATCATGGGCTCCGGCGGGCCCTCGACCCGGACCATCGTCGAATCGGCGCAGAAGGCGCTCGCCTCCGGCTCGTCGAAGAAGGTCGGCCCGCTCGCAGTGCCCAAGGCGATGTCGTCCTCGCCCTCCGCGACGCTGTCGACCTGGTTCAAGATCAAGGGCGTCAACTATTCGATCTCCTCGGCCTGCGCGACGTCGAACCATTGCATCGGCAATGCCTATGAGACGATCCAGTGGGGCAAGCAGGACCGTGTCTTCGCTGGCGGCTGCGAGGAACTCGACTGGACGCTGACCGTGCTCTTCGACGCGATGGGCGCCCTATCCTCGCGCTACAACGACACCCCCTCGGTCGCCTCGCGCGCCTATGACGCCAACCGTGACGGCTTCGTCATTTCGGGCGGCGCCGGCGTGCTGGTGCTCGAGGAACTCGAAGTCGCCAAGGCGCGCGGCGCGCGCATCTATGGCGAGATCGTCGGCTATGGCTGCACCTCCGATGGCGCCGACATGGTGGCGCCTTCGGGCGAGGGTGCGGCACGCTGCATGCGCCAGGCGATCTCGAAGGTCGCCAAGGTCGACTACATCAATCCGCACGCCACTTCGACGCCGGTTGGCGATCTGAAGGAGATGGAGGCGATCCGCGAGGTGTTCGGGTCGGGCGACGCCTGCCCGCCGATCTCGGCGACCAAGTCGCTGACCGGCCATTCGCAGGGCGCGACCGGCGTGCATGAGGCGATCTACTCGCTCCTGATGCTCAACAACCGCTTCATCACCAAGTCGGCCCATATCGATGAGCTCGACCCGGCCTTCGCCGATATGCCGATCGTGCGCGAGCGCATCGACGACGCGAAGATCGACACCGTGCTCTCCAACAGCTTCGGTTTTGGCGGCACCAACGCTTCGCTGGTCTTCCAGCGCTATGCCGGCTAGAGCGTCGGACCGAAGAGTGGAATCCGATTTTCGGAATCCGGTGCAGAAACAACGAGCTGGATCGCGCCTTGTGCGTCCGGCAGGACGCAGGCGATTCAGCCGGCGAGGAGACCGAGCATGACGACGACGACAACACTGATGGCCGGCAAGCGCGGCCTTGTCATGGGCGTCGCCAATGATCACTCCATCGCCTGGGGCATCGCCAAGGTGATGGCAAGCCACGGCGCCGAACTTGCCTTCACCTATCAGGGCGAAGCCTTCGGCCGCCGCGTCAAGCCGCTGGCCGAATCGATCGGCGCCAAACTGCTCATCCCTTGCGATGTCGAGGATCTCGCCTCGGTCGACGGCGTGTTCGAGACGCTGAAGCAGGAGTGGGGCGGCATCGACTTCCTCGTCCATGCCATTGCCTTTTCCGACAAGAACGAACTCAAAGGCCGCTACGCCGATACGACGCGCGAGAACTTCACGCGCACGATGATGATCTCCTGCTTCTCGTTCACCGAGGTCGCGAAGCGCGCCGCCGCGCTGATGCCGAACGGCGGCTCGATCCTGACGCTGACCTTCGGCGGCTCAACCCGCGTGTCGCCGAACTACAACGTCATGGGCGTCGCCAAGGCGGCGCTCGAGTCGTCGGTGCGCTATCTCGCCAGTGATTTCGGCGGCGATGAGATCCGCGTCAACGCGATCTCGGCCGGACCCGTGCGGACACTGGCCGGCGCGGGCATCGCCGATGCGCGGCTCATGTATAATTTCCAGCGCAAGAACGCGCCGCTCCGCCGCACGGTTTCGACGGAGGAGATCGGCGGAACGGCGCTCTATCTGCTGTCCGATCTTTCGACTGGCGTGACCGGCGAGATCCATTTCGTCGATGCAGGCTACAACATCATCGCCATGCCGCGCCTCGATGATCTGAAGGTGCATGAGGCTCAGGCCGAAAGCACCAACGAGGCGGCCGAATAGGCCGTTTGGCCGCTTCTTGTCGCCCGATACCCTTCCTGTTGAAGAAGCCCTTCCCGCGCTGAAGGCGGCGCTCGCGGCCGGTCGCAACGCTGTGCTCGTCGCGCCGCCCGGCGCCGGCAAGACGACGCGCGTTCCCCTCGCCCTGCTCGATGCGCCCTGGCGCGGCGACGGTCGGATCATCCTGCTGGAGCCGCGCCGGCTCGCTGCCCGTGCTGCTGCGGCGCGCATGGCGGCAACGCTCGGCGAAGAGGTCGGCCGGACGGTCGGCTATCGCGTCCGCATGGAGCGGCGGGTTTCCGCCGTGACCCGCATCGAGGTGGTGACCGAGGGCGTGTTCACGCGGATGATCGTCGACGATCCCGCGCTCGAAGGTGTCGCCGCCGTCATCTTCGACGAGTTCCACGAACGCAGCCTCGATGGCGATCTCGGCCTTGCCTTTGCGCTCGACGCGCAGGCGGGCCTCCGTGAGGACCTCCGTTTACTGGTGATGTCGGCCACGATCGATGGCGCCCGTGTCGCGCGGCTGCTCGGGAAATCCGACGTCATCGAGAGCCAGGGCCGCATGTTTCCGGTCGAAACGCGCCACTGCGGCCGCGACGCCGGCCGCCGCATCGAGGACGAAACGGCAGCCGTCATTCGTCGCGCGCTCGGCGAGGAAAGCGGTAGTCTTCTCGTCTTCCTGCCCGGACAGGCGGAGATCCGCCGCACGGCCGAACGGCTTGCCGACAAGCTTCCATCCGGCGTCGAGATCGCGCCGCTCTATGGCGCGCTCGATTTCGCCGCGCAGGACCGCGCCATCCGTCCATCCCCGCCCGGCAAGCGAAAGGTCGTGCTGGCGACGTCCATCGCCGAGACCTCATTGACCATCGAAGGCGTCCGCGTCGTCATCGATTCAGGGCTCGCGCGCGTCCCGCTCTATGAGCCGGCGACGGGCCTGACGCGGCTCGAGACCCGCCGTGTCTCGCGCGCGAGCGCCGACCAGCGCCGCGGTCGCGCCGGGCGCATCGAGCCGGGCGTCTGCTACCGGATGTGGGACGAGGGCCAGACCGCGGCGCTCCCCCCCTTTGACCGGCCGGAAATCCTTGATGCCGATCTCTCGCCCTTCGTGCTCGATCTCCTCGCCTGGGGCGTCGATGATCCCGCGCGGCTGGCCTTTCTCGATCCGCCGCCCCGTGCGGCCTATGATGAGGCGATGGCCCTGCTGACGCGCCTTGGAGCGGTGGATGGCGACAGGCGTTTGACGGCCGAGGGGCGGGCACTTGCCGGCGTCGCGATGCCGCCTCGCCTTGGCCATATGCTGCGCAAGGCGGCAACGTTGGAACTCGGCGGCGTCGCCGGCGCGCTTGCGGCGCTGCTTGCGGAGCCCGGACTTGGAGGCAACGGCGTCGACCTCCGCGACCGGCTCGGCAATCTGCGCAGCGCACGCGATCAGCGCAGCCGCGATGCCCTCGCGCTTGGCGCGCGCTTCGCGCGTGGCGTCGGCGCCGATCCGGCCATCGACGGCGCGGCGATCGAACAGGCCGGCGTGCTGCTCGCCTTTGCTTTCCCTGAGCGTATCGCGATGGCGCGCGGCGCGCCCGGCGCCTTCGTGATGGCCAATGGGCGCGGCGGGGTGCTCGATCCGGCCGATGCGCTCGCGCGTCAGGACTTCCTCGCCGTGGCGAGCCTGCAGGGTGCCGCCGAGAACGCGCGCATTCTCAGTGCGGCGCCATTGACGCTCACCGAGATCGAAGCCGAGTTCGGCGGTGCGATCGTCGAGGAGGAAACCGTCGCCTTTGACGACGCGACGGGCTCGGTGCGTGCGCGGCGAAGCCGACGACTCGGCCGCCTCGTGCTCGGCGAGAGCGCTGCCTCCCGCCCGTCCGATACGGCCGTCGTCGCGGCGCTCGCCGCCGCCATCCGGCGGCGTGGGATCGGCGCGCTTGCCTTCGAGGGGGCTGCGGGGGCGCTGCGGGCGCGGCTCGCCTTCCTGCGGCAGCGCAAGGGCGAGGATTGGCCCGATGTTTCCGACGAGGCGCTGTTGGCGAGGCTCGATGATTGGCTCGCGCCGCACCTCCTCGGCAAGCGCCGGCTCGACGCGATCGATGCCGGGCTGCTGCATGAAGCGCTGGCCGCGCTGATCCCGTGGGATCGGAAGGCGATGCTCGACCGGATGGCGCCGACCCATTTCGATGCGCCGTCGGGCTCGCGCCTGCCTATCGATTATTCCGATCCGAACGGCCCGGTGCTCGAGGTCCGTGTGCAGGAACTGTTCGGTCTCGACCGCCATCCCGTGATCGCCGATGGCGTGCCGCTGACGCTGCATCTTTTGTCGCCGGCCCGCCGGCCGATCCAGATCACCGGCGACCTGCCGTCCTTCTGGCGCGGCTCATGGCGTGACGTCCGCGCTGACCTCCGCGGACGCTATCCGAAGCATCCCTGGCCGGAGGATCCGCTCGCGGCCCCGCCGACCGCGCGGGCCAAGCCGCGCGGCACGTGAGGGACCGGTTCAGCGGCGCCAGTGGCGACCTTCGGTGGCGACGCCGAAGGTCTCGGGGTGACGAGCATAGGCGGTGAGCCCAGCCAGCGCCGGTTCGGGATGGATGATCACCGAGGTCGGCATCTTGTCCATCAGCGCCTGATGCGGCGCCTTGTCGATGAAGGCGTCGCGGAAGCCGCTCTGCGCCAGGAATGGCGCGATTCGCGCGGCGATGCCCCCGGCGAGGAACACGCCGCCGCGCGCCATGAAGGCGAGGGCGAGATTGCCCGCGAGGCGGCCGAGATGGACGCAGAACAGCGACAGCGCCTCTTCAGCGGCGCCGTCCGAACCATCCATCGCCGCCGCCGTCACCTCTGCCGGGGTGTCGAAACGGGCCTTGGCGCCGTCGGCCGCGATGACGGCCTTGTAGAGCCGCACGAGCCCGGCGCCGCAGAGCAGCGTCTCGCCGGCGATGCGGCGATAGGGGCCGCTGCCGAATGGTTCGTCGATATGCGGCCAGATCTGGAAATCCCGCTCCGAGACCGGCGCGAGGTCGATATGCCCGCCCTCGCCGGGCACCGGGAACCAGGCGCCGCGCGTATGAATGAGCGCCGCGGCCCCGAGCCCCGTTCCGGGGCCGACCGCGACCTGCGCCGCGTTGGGGACAGCCTCTCCGTCGCCGATCGCAACGAGATCGTCACGGCCAAGGCCCGGCAGCGAAAGGGCCTGCGCCTCGAAATCGTTGAGCAGGATCACTTCATCCAGCCCGAGCCGCTCGATCATTCGCCGCGGTTCGATGACCCAGGAGCAATTGGTCAGCGGCACGCGGTCGCCCTGCACGGGCCCGGCCACGGCGAGCACGGCCGAGCGCGGCCGCGCTTCCGGCAGCACGGTGGCGGCGATGGCGTCGTCGATGGTGGCGAAATCGGACGTCTGGGCGTTCGTGAAGCGACGGGTCGGACCATCGCCGTCGGAGACGAGCGAAAAGCGGGCGTTGGTGCCGCCGATATCGCCGATCAGCGTCGGAAAACGAACGAAATCGCGGTCGTTGGTGGTGTCGGCCATGGTGCCTCGGTCAGCGCTGGAAGGCGCGATCATGTCGGTCGCGCAATGGCGCCAGGATGGGTGATGATGAGTTCGGCAGTGGCGCTGTTGAGCGCCATCGGGATGTCATAGAGTTCCGCAAGCCGGGTCAGAGCCTTCACGTCGACATCGTGCGGCATCGGCGTCAGCGGATCGACGAAGAAAATGAGCGCGGTGATCCGCCCTTCGGCAATCATGGCGCCGATTTGCTGGTCGCCGCCGAGCGGTCCGCTCTTCAGCCGCGTCACGGGCAGTTGCGGCGCCGCCTCGACGATCCGCGCGCCTGTCGTGCCGGTCGCAAACAGATCGAAGGCGGCAAGCCGTCTGGCATGGCTCTTCGCAAAGCGAACCATGTCGTCCTTCTTCTGATCATGGGCGACCAGCGCCAGAGCCGGCTTGTTCGGCGTCTCGGTCATGAATGGATTTGCCCCCGCTGGCGACCTCGTGACCGCAAGTGATAGAAAGATCGGGGTTCGACGAAAAGCGGAAAGTGCGCGCCATGCCGGTAAATTCGGCGGATGGCCCAATTTGTCGGCGGTCCCTCGGAGCCGCGGCGCGGCGCTTGACGAGCCTAGCCGCGGGGCGCTTCAATCGCCGGCGAGGCGCCGCGGCAGGCGGCGCCAGGCCATGAAGGACCCGCTCTTGGACGCCGAACTCTTCGAACGCGCGCGTGCGGTACGCGACAATGCCCACGCGCCCTATTCCCGCTTTCCGGTCGGCGCCGCCATCCGCACCGAGGACGGTCGCGTCTTCGTTGGCGCGAATGTCGAGAACGCCGCCTTTCCCGAGGGTTGGTGCGCCGAGACATCGGCCATCGGCGCCATGATCGCGGCCGGCACCGACGCGGCCAGCCGCCGTATCGCCGCCGTCACGGTGGTTGCCGATCGCGTCGACGGCGGCATCGTCTGTACGCCCTGCGGCGGCTGTCGCCAGCGCCTTCGCGAATTCTCGACCGCGTCGACGGTCATCGAATGCCGTGATCCGGCGGGGGCCGGCAGCGCCTTTGGCATTGCCGACCTGCTTCCCTCGGGCTTCACGATCGAATCCCAGTTCTGAGAGGGGTTGCCCTCTCAGATCCAGCCGCCGTCGACGACATAGGCCTGATTGGTGCAGCCGCTGGCCTCGTCGGAGGCGAAGAACAGCACCGGCTTGGCGATATCCTCCGGATAGAGCTTGCGCTTCAGGCACTGGCTTTCCATCACCCGCGCCTCGGCCTCCGGCGTCAGCCACAGATCGATCTGCCGCTGCGTCATGATCCAGCCGGGCACGACCGAGCAGACGCGGATATTGAACGGGCCGAGGTCGCGAGCCAGGCTGCGGGTCAGACCGAGCACTGCCGATTTCGACGCCGTATAGGCCGGCATGCCGCCAAGGCCGATCATCCAGCTGGTCGAGCCGAGATTGATGATCGCCCCGCCGCCAGCCGTCTTCATGTCGTCGACCACCGCCTGCGCGGCGAAGAACTGGTGACGCAGATTGACCTGGACGCGGTCGTCCCAATATTCCGGCGTCACGTCTTCGAGCTTGTGACGCTCGTCATGGGCGGCATTGTTGACGAGGATGGTGATTGGCCCGAACGCCGCCCGAACATTGGCGATGGCCGTGCGCAGCGCCGCGATGTCGCGCAGGTCGCAATGCTCGAAATGCACCGATCCCGTCGGCGAAAGCTCGGCGACGAGCTTCTCTGACGCTTCGCGGTTGATATCCAGGAAGCCGACCCTGGCCCCCTGCGCGACGAAGTGGCGGACGATCGATTCACCGATCCCGCTGCCGCCACCAGTGACGAGGACGGTTTTGCCCTTGAGGCTCGGATAGATGGCGCCGGTCGTCATTTCTCTCGCTGTCTCCTGGCGATTATGCAAAAGGCCAGCCGCCGGAGCGGCCGATGCTCGTTCTAGGGGGCGCTGCACGCGGGCGCAAACGGCCCCCGGACTAGTCTTTCCCGCGCGGCGGGCGTCAGGTGATCGCTTCGTCCCTGTGGCTTGCGTCCGAGACCATCGCCTTGTCCAGCACCTTCTGGATGTTGGCCGCGCGGCGGAAGGACGGCTCCTGCGTCTTGCCGGCGCGGACAGCGGCGACGAAACGCTGGTAATTGGTCTCGACCGGCTCGAAGGCGACGTCACGCCATGTCGCCGTGTGCACGTCCTCGCCGATACAGGCCCGCAAGGTTGATTTGCCGGTGTCGTAGATGATCTCGAGCGAGCCCTTGTCGCCATAAACGCGCAGGCGGAGCTGGTCGAGCTGGCCGGGCGCGGTGCGCGTCGCCTGGATCGTTCCGATGGCCCCGTTCGAGAAATCGACATTCATTGTGAAGCTGTCATTGGCATCGAGATCATACTCGCCGATCTTGTTGCCGGGCGCCTTGTCGAAGGTCTTCAGGCGGCCGAACACATGGGCGACGTCGAGACCCGAGCCATAGGACGTGAAATCGACGATGTGGATGCCGATATCGCCGAGCGCACCATTCGAGCCGTGCTTCTTCGACAGACGCCACAGCCATTTGCTCTCGCTCGTCCAGTCGCCCCAGGCCTTGCCGACCAGCCAGCTCTGCAGATGCGAGGCCTCGACATGGCGCACAGCGCCGACAGCGCCATCCAGGACCATCTGGCGGCCCTTCTGCAGCGCAGGGGAGTTGCGATAGGTGAAGTTCACCATGCCGACCTTGCCAGCGGCCTCGATCGCCTCCGTCATCTCCATCGCCTTGCCGGCGTCGGTGGCGAGCGGCTTCTCGCAGAACACATGCTTGCCGGCGTCGATCGCCAGCATCGTCGTCGGATGATGGATCCGATCGGGCGTCACATTGGCCACAGCGTCGAATTCGCCCCAGGCCAGCGCGTCTTCCAGCGTGCCGAACTGCCGGGGCAGATTATGTTCAGCCGCGAAGGCCGCAAGGCGTTCCGGCACGACATCGACGCCGCCGGCCAGGGTGACGCCATCGATGGCGGCGAAATTGCGGGCATGGGCCGCGGCCATGCCGCCGGTGCCGAGAATAAGCAGTCGCATCAAGTTCCTCCCGATGAGATCATCGCCAACTCATTGCAGTGGTCGGCTGGTGGCTCACTTAACGTCAGTCAGCCGAAAGATTCCAGCCATCTGCGGTGCGTACGTCATCGCGATGGCGTGATCACCGCCTGGAGGGTGCTCGAATGTGGATTCGTGGAGGTCTGTCGGACTGCGGTCTCGCCATTCGTCCTCTGGATCGCCGGGAGGATCGATGATGATGCATGCGCGAGACAAGGCTCTTCACATCGTGGCGGAGGGCCTGCTGTTGCCTGAATCGCCGCGCTGGCATGACGGGCGGCTCTGGCTGTCGGACTGGGGCGCAGGCGAGATCAAGCGCATCGAGGCAAATGGGGACGTGACGGTGATCGCCGCCGTCGACGCGCTGCCCTTCTCCTTCGCCTTCATGCCCGATGGCGAAATGGCGCTGATCGCCGGCACCATGGTGTCGATCCGCCGTCCGGACGGGCGTTTTGCGCCGCATGCCGATCTCTCCGGCCTCTCGCCGAAGCCATGGAACGAGATCGTCGTCGATGCGACGGGGCGCGCTTATGTCAACACGATCGGCTTCGATTTCCCGGGCGGTGAATTCCGCCCGGGGCTCGTCGCATCGGTCTCCGTCGATGGCGCGGTCCGTCTCGAGGCGGACGATGTCGCCTTCCCCAATGGCATGGCGATCAGTCCCGATGGCCAAACGCTCGTTCTTGGCGAATCCTATGCGAGTTGTCTGACGGCCTTCACGATCGGCAGCGACGGAGCGCTGGCGGCACGGCGACATCTTGCCGAGCTCCCCGGATTCCATCCCGATGGCATCACGATGGACGCGGAAGGCGCGATCTGGTTCGCAGATGTGCCGAACCGTTGCTGTTGCCGGATCGCTGCGGATGGCACGCTGCTCCAGCGCATCGATGTCGATCGCGGCTGCTTTGCCTGCATGTTGGGCGGCGTCGACGGGAGCACGCTGTTCATCCTCGCCGCCGACTGGAAGGGGCCGGAGGCGATCGGAAGCGGCGGGCCGAGCGGACGCGTTCTCGCCGTCGAGGTCGCCGTGCCGCGTGCCGGCTGGCCGTAGCGCTCAGTCGAGACCCTCGAAGAGAGCTGTCGAGAGATAGCGTTCCGCAAAGGAGGGAATGATCAGCACGATGTTCTTGCCAGCCATGTCGGGGCGCTGTCCGATGCGGACGGCGGCCGCGATGGCGGCGCCGGAGGAGATGCCGACCGGGATGCCCTCGAGCCGTGCCGCGAGGCGGGCATAATCGAGCGCCTCGGCGCTCTCGACCTGGATGACCTCGTCATAGATGGACGTGTCGAGCACGCCGGGCACGAAGCCGGCACCGATGCCCTGGATCTTGTGCGGCCCCGGCGCGCCGCCGGAGAGCACCGGGCTTTCCTTCGGCTCGACGGCGACGATGCGCAGCGAGGGCTTGCGCGGCTTCAGCACCTGGCCGACGCCGGTGATCGTGCCGCCGGTGCCCACGCCCGAGACGAAGACGTCGATGGCGCCCTTGGTGTCGTTCCAGATCTCCTCGGCCGTCGTCTGGCGATGGATTTCAGGATTGGCGGGGTTCTGGAACTGCTGCGGGATGACCGCATCGCCGATCTCCGCCATAAGTTCCTCGGCGCGGGCGATGGCGCCCTTCATGCCCTTCGGCCCCTCGGTCAGCACGAGTTCGGCGCCGAGGAGCTTGAGCATCTTGCGCCGCTCGACCGACATCGTCTCGGGCATGACCAGGATGAGCCGATAGCCCCGCGCGGCCGCGACGAAGGCGAGTGCGATGCCGGTATTGCCGGAGGTCGGCTCGATCAGCACGGTCTTTCCGGGCGTGATGCGGCCGCTGGCCTCGAGGGCATCGATCATGGCGACGCCGATGCGGTCCTTGACGCTGGCGATCGGATTGAAGAATTCGAGCTTGGCGAGAAGGTTGGCTTTGACGCCCTTTGCCTCGGCAATCCGCTTGAGACGGACGATCGGCGTGTCGCCGATCGTGTCGGTGATCGATTCGTAGATGCGGCCACGGCCACGCGGGGCGGCGGGGATTTCATCGGTCATGGCGGTTCCTTGGCTCCCGAAGCGGTTCTGGTTGCGGCCGAGCCTAGTTCAAGCGCCGCCGCCGGTCGAGCCGAAGCCGCCGGCGCCGCGCGTCGTCTCGTCGGTGAAGGCCTCGACTTCGGCGAAGCTGGGCCGCACCACGGGCAGGAACATCATCTGCGCGATGCGGGCACCGGGCTCGATCACCACGGGCGGGCCCCCCGGCGGATTGCGGTTCACGAGGCTCGCCATGATCGGTCCCTGATAGTCGGCGTCGATCAGCCCCGCGCCGTTGCCGAGCACGAGGCCCTGCTTATGGCCAAGGCCGGAGCGTGGCAGGATCACGGCGCAGAGGAAGGGGTCGCGGATGAAGATCGCGAAGCCGGCGGGCACCAGCACCGCCGGGGCTCCCGGTGCGAGCGTCAGCGGCGCGTCGACGCAGGCGTGGAGATCGATGGCTGCCGCCGAGGCGCTCTGATAGGCGGGTAGCCCCCAGGCCGCGAGGCGCGGGTCGAGGATCTTCAGCTCGATAGTGGGTTCGGATGGCATCGGGGTCTCTTGCTCAGGGGGCGGGCGCCCCGCCGTCACCTGGCCTCGGTGCGGGCGGCGTCGGCAGGCGGATCCGGGTCGAGAAATCGAGCGCCGCGCCGGCTGCGCGCGCCCTTTCGCTGATCGCGGCGGCGCTGCGGAACTCGTCCAGCGTCATGCCGGCCGGATGACTCTGGCGGTCGAAGAGATAGCCAGGCAGATAGCCGGAGATGAGGATGCGCCAGTCGAGCGGCAGGCCGGGGTCGAGCGCGCGGACGAGGCGGAAGACGACGGTCGTGCAGTTGGCGGTCAGCGAATTGTAGAAGCGCGGCTTGGCTGCGAGGTCGTTGCCGAGCTCGATATAGGAGAGGAAGAGCTGCCGCATGGCCGCTTTCGGCATCGTCAGCGGATAGAGATAGACATCCTCGCCGCGGACATTCGTCCTGAGCTTGACGACATCGCGCTCGTCGGCGCCGATCAGCACCAGTTCGAACTCCCGGAAGAAGCCACCGAGTGTCGAGAACGACTCCTGCGCCTCCGGCCGGATCTCGGCCGAGAAGGCGATGTGGTCGCCATTGTCGAAGCCGAACGAGACAATGGCATGGGCCAGTGCCGGACCATCCCAATAAGAAAGGATCAGGTCGACTGAGGAAAGCTTCGCAAGATCATAGCGCCGCGTGCCCCAGCGCGGCGTGAACTCCATTTCCGAGCGCCAGTCGAAATCGCGGACATCCTGCAGCGTCGCGATGTTCCCCTCGACCGTCCCGGTCACGCCGCGTTCGACGGCGTCGGCCCAGTCACGATCATTCGACGGTTGAATGGTCGACCACCAGCCGAGCACGGCCAGGAAAGCGAGGCCATAGACGATGCGCGAGCGCCAGGTCGGCCGCACCAGCTCATTGAGGACGATCGCGACGACGAAGATCGCCCAGATGACGATGGCGATGACGACGGCCTGCTGGCTGAAGGGCAGCTGGAACCAGAAGGCCAGCGCGACCCAGCCCCCGGAGAGGAGGATCGCCAGCGCGAACAGGAGCCGGCCGAGCCCGCGCAGGACGATCATCGTGCGATCCGCCCGGCGATCCAGTCGACGAGCCGGCGCGCCACTTCTTCCTTGCCGAGCCGCGGCCAGCGATCAACGCCTTCCTGGGTCACCAGAGCGACTTCGTTGTCGGTTCCGCCCATCACCCCGTTCTCTGGCGAGACGTCATTGGCGACGATGAGATCAGCGCCCTTCCGCGCAAGCTTGGCACGGGCATGATCGAGAAGCGCATCGGTCTCGGCGGCAAAGCCGACCACGAAACCCGGCCGCCCGGCGGGGCGACGGGCGATCGTGGCGAGGATATCGGGGTTTTCGGTCATGGCGAGCGGGGGAACGTGGCCGCTGCCGTCTTTCTTGATCTTGCGGCTTGCCTCGGCCGACGGGCGCCAGTCTGCAACCGCCGCGGCGAAGATTGCGATGTCGGCCGGCAGCGCCGCTTCCACGGCGGCGAGCATCGCCCGCGCTGTCTCGACGCCGATCGCGGTAACCCCGGCAGGCGGCGGGATCGCGACCGGACCGTGCACCAGCGTCACCCGCGCGCCTGCCCTTGCCGCGGCGGCGGCGATGGCGAAGCCCTGCTTGCCCGAGGAACGGTTGGCGATGTAGCGCACCGGGTCGATCGGCTCATGCGTCGGCCCCGCCGTGACGAGCACATGCTTGCCCGCGAGCGGCTTCTCACCGGGTCCCAGCAGCGCCTCGGCAGCGGCGGCGATCTCGAGCGGCTCGCTCATGCGGCCGGTGCCGGCCTCGCCGCGCTCGGCCATCTCCCCCTTGGCCGGGCCGACAAAGGCAATCCCGTCCGCCGCAAGGCGGGCGGCGTTGCGCTGCGTCGCCTTGTGGTTCCACATCGCCGGGTTCATCGCCGGCGCGATCAGGACCGGCGCGTTGGTCGCGAGCAGCACGGCGGTGGCGAGGTCGTCGGCAAGGCCGGCTGCCATCTTCGCCATCAGATCGGCCGTCACCGGCGCGACGATCACGAGATCGGCGCCGCGCGCCAGGCGGATATGGCCGACATCCTGCTCGGCCTCGCGGTCGAAAAGCTCGGTATAAACAGCGCCGCCGGCCAGCGCGCCAGCAGCGAGCGGCGTCACGAACTGGCATGCGGCCCTGGTCATGACGACCGTGACCACCGTGCCGCGTTCCTTGAGCCGGCGGATGAGGTCGAGCGCCTTGTAGGCCGCGATGCCGCCGCCGATGACCAGGAGGACGGCGCGGCCGGCGAGCGGGCTAGGCGTGGCGTCGGTCATGCGGCTTCTCCCTTCCGCTCATCGTAGCGCAACATAGGCGAGCAGCGCCGCCACCACCCAGACGCCGATCGCCAGCCAGCGATTGCCGCGCCCTTCCGCACGGCCGATCGCTGCCACCGTTTCGGGCGCGAGCGTAATGCCGTCGCGCGTTGCGGCGTCGAGCTGGGCGGCAACGCGCGTGCCGTGCTCCAGCAGCGCCGGCAGCCGCGTCGCGGCGCGCCCGAATTCGCCTAGCCCGCTCGCTGCCTGCTCGATGCGGCCGAGAGGGCCGAGATTCTGCTCGATCCAGTCGCGCACGACCGGCTCGGAGGCGCTCCACATGTCGAAATCGCGGTCGAGCGAACGTGCCACGCCCTCGACGACCACCATCGTCTTCTGCAGCATCAGCAATTCGGGCCGCGTCTGCATGTCGAAGAGTTCGGTGACTTCGAACAGCAGCGTCAACAGCTTGGCCATCGAGATATCGCGTGCCGGCTGGCCATGGATCGGCTCGCCGATGGCCCGAAGTGCCTGCGCGAAGTCCTCGGCGGCGTGGCGCGGCGGCACATAGCCTGCCTCGATATGCACCTCCGCGATGCGGAGATAGTCGCGGCGGATGAAGCCATAGAGGATCTCGGCGAGGAAGCGCCGCTCGGCGAGGCCGAGCCGGCCCATGATGCCGAAATCGACCGCCACGACATCGCCGGCCGCGTCGACGAACAGGTTGCCCTGGTGCATGTCGGCATGAAAGAAGCCGTCGCGCATCGCGTGGCGCAGGAAGGCCTGCATCAGCCGGCGCGCCACCTCTTTCGGGTCGTGGCCCGCCGCTGCGATGCCGGCCGGGTCCGAGAGCTTGACGCCGTCGATCCATTCGAGCGTCAGCACATCGCGTGCCGTCTGCGCCCAGTAGACCTTGGGCACGCGAAAGCCGGGATCGCCGCTGGTCCGCTCCGCCATCTCCGAGAGAGCTGCCGCCTCGAGGCGAAGGTCCATCTCCATCGAGACCGAGCGGGCGAGGATATCGACGACCGCAACCGGCTTCAGCCGCTTCATCTGCGGGTCGAACCGTGTGGCAAGCTCGGCGCCGGCATAGAAGGTCGAGAGATCGCGGCGGAAGCGCCCGCGCACCCCTGGCCTCAGCACCTTGACCGCGACGGCGCGCGGGACGCCGTCGGCCTCGATCAGTTCGGCCTTGTGGACCTGAGCGATCGATGCTGCGGCGACCGGCGGCGAGAAGGCCGCGAAGATCGCATCGGTGGGACGCCCGAGATTGTGTTCGATCGACGCCCGCGCCGCAGCCTCGCCGAATGGCGCGATCTCGTCGCGCAATTTGCCGAGCGCATCGGCGACGTCCTCGCCGACCACGTCGGCGCGCGTCGCCATGAACTGGCCGAGCTTGATATAGGAGGGGCCGAGCCGGTTCAGCGCGGCCGAGATGCGGGCGCCGCGATCCTCTTTGCGGGCGCGGCGACGCTCCAGCAGCCGGGCGAGCCGCACGCCGAGCGCCGCGCCGGGCGGCAGGTCGTCGATTTCGACAATGCTGAACGCGCCCTCGCGGGCGAGGACGAAGCCCGCCTGCGCGAGGCGGAAGAGCTGGACAGGGCCGATCGTCATTCCCGTCGCGGCCTTAGGTCTTCCAGGCGGAATGGATCGCCGCGATGCCGCCGGTCAGATTGCGATAGCTGACGCGCGAGAAACCGGCACGGCGGATCATCTCGGCAAAGCGTTCCTGATGCGGGAAGCGGCGGATCGATTCGACGAGATACTGATAGCTCTCGGCGTCGCCAGCGACGAGCTTGCCCATGCCGGGAATGAGATTGAACGAATAGACATCATAGATCTTGTCGAGCACGGGCACGTCGACGGCGGAAAATTCGAGGCACAGGAAGCGTCCGCCGGGCTTCAGCACCCGGTAGGCCTCGGCCAGTGCCTTTTCGATCCGCGGCACATTGCGGATGCCGAAGGCGATCGTGTAGGCGTCGAAGCGGCCGCTCTCGAACGGCAGCTCCTCGGCATTGCCGAGCGTGAAGTCGACATTGTCCGCGAGGTGGCGCTTTTCGGCGCGCTCGCGCCCGACCTCGAGCATCGAGGCGTTGATATCGGCGACCGTGACATGCGCCGACCCGCCCGAGCGACCGACAATGCGGAACGCGATATCGCCCGTGCCGCCGGCGACGTCGACCACCTCGAACGGCCGTCCGCGCGGCGGCGCCAGCCAGGAGACTGCGGCATCCTTCCAGACGCGATGCATACCGGCCGACATGACGTCGTTCATCAGGTCGTAGCGTGCGGCGACCTTGTGGAACACCGCGTCGACCATGCCCTGCTTCGCTTCGACCGCGACGTCGCGAAAGCCGAACGAGGCCTGACGCTCGGCGCGCTCGGCGACGGTTTCTCCCGCGCTCTCGCTTCGGGCAGCCGTTCCAGTCTGGGTAGCCATTCCTGTCTGGGTAGCCATGGCACGCGGCTCCTTATATGACGCTTGAGGGTCCTTGATAACCGAAGCGCTTCGACCGCGCCACGGTGCGAGGCGCCCAAGTCAGGACGAGCGACACCATGCCCGAGCTTCCCGAAGTCGAAACCGTCCGCCTTGGCTTGCAGCCGGTGTTCGAAGGCGCCCGCATCGATGCCGTCGAACTGCGGCGGCCCGATCTCCGCTTCCGCTTTCCCGAGCGTTTCGCCGAGCGTATCGCCGGCCGGACCGTGCAAAGCCTTGGGCGGCGCGCGAAATATCTCCTCGCCGATCTCGACGACCGCACGCGGCTCATCATGCATCTCGGCATGTCCGGCTCGTTCCGCATCGAGGAGGGCGGCGCGAGCACGACGCCGGGGATCTTCTATCATCCGCGCGACAAACAGGCCGCGCACGACCATGTCGTGTTCCATCTCTCGAACGGCCATGCCGTCATCTACAATGATCCGCGCCGCTTCGGCTTCATGGACCTCGCCGATGGGCCCGGCGACGCCGCCTCGCCGCATCTTGCCGCGCTCGGACTGGAGCCGGTCGGCAATGCCTTTGACGGCCCGGCGCTGGCAGCGCTGCTGCGCGATCGCCGCACGCCGCTGAAAGCCGCGCTGCTCGACCAGCGGCTCATCGCCGGGCTCGGCAATATCTATGTCGCGGAAGCGCTGCACCGGTCGGGCCTGTCGCCAATGCGCGCTGCAGGCACCGTGACCGCCGCCGAGGCCGATCGTTTGGCGGCGGCGATCCGCACCGTACTCGGCGAGGCGATCGCGGCCGGCGGCTCCTCGCTGCGCGACCATCGCCAGGCGAATGGGGAACTCGGCTATTTCCAGCATGCCTTCCGCGTCTATGACCGCGAAGGCGACGCGTGTCCAACGCCCGGCTGCGATGGCATGATCCTGCGCACCGTCCAATCCGGCCGCTCAACGTTCCATTGCCTCGTCTGCCAGCGTTGAGCTTGCCGGCGCGACCGGTGTCCGTTACCCCTTCTGCATCCGATCAAGGGAGGCCGCGCTTGAGCTTCGAGACCGTCATCGTCGAGCGACAGGGCGCCGTCGGCATTATCCGCCTCAACCGGCCGAAGGCCCTGAATGCGCTGTCGAAGCAACTTGTCGCCGAACTGAACCAGGCGCTTGACGGCTTTGAGGCGGATGCCGAGATCGGCGCCGTCGTGCTGACCGGATCGGACAGGGCTTTCGCCGCGGGGGCCGATATCCTGGAGATGCAGCCGCTTTCCTATGTCGATCTGCTCGCGAATGATTTCGTAGCCGCCTGGGAGCGCCTTGCGCGCATCACGAAACCCGTCGTCGCGGCTGTCGCAGGCTTTGCGCTTGGCGGCGGCTGCGAACTGGCGCTGATGTGCGACATCGTCCTTGCCGCCGATACGGCGAAGTTCGGCCAGCCGGAGATCACGCTCGGCCTGATGCCGGGTGCCGGCGGCACGCAGCGTCTCGCCCGGGCCGTCGGCAAGGCCAAGACCATGGACATGGTGCTGACAGGGCGGATGATCGATGCCGCCGAAGCCGAGCGGATCGGCATCGTCTCGCGCGTCGTGCCTTCCGCCGAGCTGATGGAAACGGCGCTGGCGGTCGCGGAGCGCATCGCCGGGCTGTCGCAGCCCTCGGTGCGGCTTGCCAAGGAGGCGGTGAACCGCGCCTTCGAGGGCGGGCTTGCCGATGGAATCCGCACGGAGAGGCGGCTGTTCCACTCGCTTTTCGCCACCGAAGATGCACGCGAGGGCATGGCGGCGTTCACCGAGAAGCGCCCGCCACAATTTCGAAATCGCTGAATCGGCCTGCGGCGATTGACGGCGTCTTCCAGCGCGACTATAAGGCGCCCTCGAACCGAGGCGGGGTCAAGACCGCCGTTCCGTGCTGCCGTGGCGAGACGCCGCCGGCGCGGAAACCCCGAACACGTTGATGGACCAGGAAGGCCCTGAATGGCCAATACGCCCTCTGCCAAGAAGGCCGCGCGCAAGATCGCTCGCCGCGCCTCTGTGAACCGTAACCGCCGCAGCCGCATGCGCACCGAGGTCCGCAAGGTCGAGGAAGCGATTGCCTCCGGCAATGCGGCGACCGCTGCCGAGGCGCTCAAGAAGGCGCAGCCGGAACTGATGCGCGCCGCCCAGAAGGGCGTGCTGCACAAGAACACGGCGTCGCGTAAGGTCAGCCGTCTGGCGGCCCGCGTGAAGGCTCTGTCAGCCTGAATCAATCCTTTCTGGGGATGACGCAAGAGCCCGGCTTTGGCCGGGCTTTTTGTTATGCGGGTAAGTGGCTGTTCCCGCTGCAAAATGCATTTGCGACAGGAATCGACGTCGTTTCAGACATGCCGGCTTCTCATGAAAATGGCTTCTATATCAATGGGTTGACCATTGGTCTTCTGGCGCGGGGAGATTCCCTGCGAGTCAAGGGGAGCGCGGCTAAAATTTTTCGCCCGCTATGCATCGAATGGCCTTCGGCCGTGCCCGCCAACCGAATCCGTTGACTCGCAATGGCTTACCGAACGAGTCATCGCCCGGCCCGGTCGCAACGGGGCGTCAGGCCCTGCCAGCGACATCGCTTCGGCCGTTTCAGCCGTTGCGGCCCTACCCCTCCCTGTGTATTTTCCCCTCATGGAGACGGCGGCCCAAGTTCTCGCCGCAGACGGCCTCAGGGCTCTCATGTGTCTCGCAGCAGTGTTGTTGCTTCCGTAGAATTAGAAGAGTGTGTGTGTTTGTGAATTGAGAAGTTGTGTCTGATTAATCTGTAGCTTGTCTTCATATTTGATTGCCTTCCTTTTGGAAGGGTCCTGTGTCCTGCACCATCATCGACGATCGATAGTGCTGCTGCCGTGAGGTGGCCGCATGAGGGGTAATTTATGTCTCAATCGCCTGCCGGAACCTTTGCCGGGGATGTCTCTGCTGCCGAAGCCTGGGATGGCCTTGCTAGCGAGCCGCAGTCGATGCTGATCGACGTCAGGACCAAGGCGGAGTGGGGCTATGTCGGCATCGTCGACCTCTCGGCGCTCGGCAAGGAGACGCTGCTGGTCGAATGGCAGAGCTTTCCGGCGATGACGGTGAATGCCGATTTCGCCGAGGTGCTCGCCGCCGAGCTCGACCGGCGCGGCGTCGGCCGCGAGACCGCGCTTTATTTTCTCTGCCGCTCCGGCGTGCGCAGCCTTGCGGCGGCACGGGCGATGGCGGCGGAGGGCTTCGACCGTTGCTTCAACATCGCGGGCGGGTTCGAGGGGCCGCTCGATGAGGGGCGCCACCGGGGTTCAGTCGATGGCTGGAAGGCCGCCGGGCTGCCCTGGGTTCAATCTTGATGACACTTTCGATGAACAGAGGGGCTGTGATGCGCGATGACAGGACGGGAGACTTCGGCTCCGGGACGGCGGCGCTCAAGGCGATCGCCGATGCGGAAGGCATTGTTGTGAGTGGTTCCGCCACGACCGGCCCAGCCGATGCCGCCCTGTGGGATCGCGTCAAGCGCCGCCTGCGCAGCGAACTCGGCGAGGACGTGTTCCAGAGCTGGTTCGCGCGCGTCGAATTCGCCGAGGCCGACGGCCTGTCCGTGAATTTGACGGTTCCGACCCGTTTCCTGAAATCCTGGATTCAGGCGCATTATATCGAGAAGCTGCTCGGCCTCTGGCAGGCCGAGATCGAGAGCATCCGCCGCATCGAGCTCGTGGTGCGCGGCACGATCCGTGCCCGTCCGTTGGCCCGCGTCGAGCCGGTCGTCGCCGTCTCCGAGCCGGCCGCGTCTCAGCCCACCCTCCTTCCCGCCGCGCCGGTGATTGTCGCCGCGCCGCAGCGCGCGGACAGCGAAGGCCCTGGCTCACCTGTCGACCCGCGCTTCAGCTTCGAGACCTTCTGCGAAGGTTCGGCGAACCGCGTCGCCTATGCTGCGGCGCGCGCCATCGCCGAGACGCCGTCGGGACGCCCGACCGCCTATAACCCGCTTTATCTCCATGCCGGCGTCGGCCGCGGCAAGACGCATCTCCTGCATGCGATCGCCCAGGCAGCCCGCGCCGCCGATCCGGCGCGCAAGGTCGTCTATCTGACGGCCGAGCATTTCATGTTCCGCTTCGTCGCCTCGCTCAAGAACCAGTCGGCCATCGCCTTCAAGGAGAGCCTGCGCGAGATCGATCTGCTGCTGATCGACGACCTGCAGTTCCTGCAGGGCAAATCGGTGCAGCAGGAATTCTGCCATATGCTGAACGCGCTGATCGATGGCGCCCGGCAGGTGGTGGTGGCCGCCGACCGGCCGGCCGCAGATCTCGAAACGCTTGACGAGCGCGTCCGCTCACGCCTACGCGGTGGCGTTGCCTTCGAGATCGACGCGCCGGATCTCGATCTTCGCCGCCAGATCCTGAAGAGCCGCTATCGGCTCGCACAGGGCCAGAATACCGGCGTCGCGATCCCTGACACCGTCATCGAATATGTCGCGCAGTCGGTGGTCTCCAACGGCCGCGATCTCGAAGGAGCGCTGAACCGCCTCGTCGCGCAGTGGCAGTTCACCAACCAGCCGGTGACCATGGCCTCGGCCGAGATCACGCTGCGTGATCTCGTCGGCGCGCGCGAACCGCGCCGCGTCAAGATCGAGGACATCCAGAAGGTCGTCGCCGTTCATTTTAACGTGTCGAAGGCCGATCTCCTGTCGAGCCGGCGGACGCGGACGATCGTCAGGCCGCGCCAGATCGCGATGTATCTCTCGAAGACGTTGACGCCGCGCTCGCTGCCCGAGATCGGCCGCCGCTTCGGCGGGCGTGATCACACGACGGTGCTGCATGCGGTGCGCAAGGTCGAGGAACTGATGCGCGATGATCGCAACCTCGCCGAAGAGGTCGAGCTCCTGCGGCGGATGATCGACGAATAGCGCGGCAGCGCTCACTGCAAGGCGCGTTTCTCCTCCGCGGCGGGTTTTCCCTGCCGCGCTTGGCGTCGGCGCTCTTGCCTTCCGCGGCGGAAACCGCCACCTTCCTTCGTCCGTGGAGGCGGCAGTGCCCGCCTCAATCGACCCCGCGCCGCGCGCGGCTCACTGCCAGGGTTCCCGCGTTTCCATGAGAGCGATCCTCGAGCGTTCCAGTCTTCTCAAGTCCCTCAACCACGTTCATCGCGTCGTCGAGCGGCGGAACACGATACCGATCCTCTCGAATGTCCTGATCCGGGCGAGCGGGTCTGAACTGACGCTGAAGGCGACGGATCTCGACCTCGAGATTCTCGAGACGGTGCCGGCGGAGGTTGGCCGCGCCGGCGCCACCACCGTGCCTGCGCATATGCTCTATGACATCGTCCGCAAGCTGCCCGACGGCGCCGAAGTTGCGCTCGAGACGGCGCCCGACGGGCAGACTGTTCTGGTGCGCTCGGGCCGGTCGAGCTTCTCGCTGCAGATGCTGCCCGAGACCGATTTTCCCGATTTGACCACCGGCCAGTTCCCGGTTCGCTTCGAATTGCCGGCGACCGCCTTCAAGACGCTGATCGACCGGACCCAGTTCGCGATCTCCACCGAGGAGACGCGCTATTACCTGAACGGCATCTATCTGCACACACCGACGGTCGAAGGCCGCACGCTGCTGCGCGCGGTCGCGACCGACGGCCACCGCCTTGCACGCGCCCAGACCAGCGTGCCGGAAGGCGCCGACGGCATGCCGGGCATCATCATTCCGCGCAAGACGGTCGGCGAGATCCAAAAGCTGCTCGATACGCCCGATCCGGCGGCGCTGGCGGCGATCGAGATTTCCGACACCAAGATCCGCGTCACCTTCGGTCCCGTCGTGCTGACGTCGAAGCTGATCGACGGCACCTTCCCGGATTATGCCCGCGTCATTCCGCAGGGTAATGACAAGGCGTTGAAGGTCGATCGCGCGACGTTCTCCGACGCCGTCGATCGCGTCTCGACGATAGCCAGCGAGCGCGGACGCGCCGTGAAGCTCTCGCTCGGCGATGATGGGCGTCTGTCGCTCACCGTCAACAATCCCGATTCCGGTTCGGCGACCGAAGAGCTCGACGTCGATTACAGCGCCAGCCCGCTCGATATCGGCTTCAACTCCCGCTATTTGCTCGACATCGCCGGGCAGTTGAAGACCCCGACGGCGCTGTTCCGCTTCGCCGATCCGGGCTCTCCGACGCTGATCCAGGACGAGGGCGACGATGACGCGCTCTATGTCCTGATGCCGATGCGCGTGTGAGCGTCGGCGAAGCATCCGCCGCGCCGCGCGTCGCGCGGATCATCCTCTCCGATTTCCGCTCCTATCCGAACCTCGACCTGCCGGTCGCCGGCCGGCTCGTCGCGCTCACCGGAGAGAACGGCGCCGGCAAGACCAATCTGATCGAGGCGCTGTCGCTGTTCACGGCCGGCCGTGGGCTTCGCCGGGCCGATCTCGCCGAGATGGCCCGGGCCGGCGGCAATGGCGGTTTCGCGGTGTCGATCGCGCTCGATGGCCCCTCCGGCGATGTCAGGCTTGGCACGGGTATCGAACGCCTTCCGGATGGGACGCTTTCGCCGCGCCGTTGCCGCATCGATGGCGCCGCGGTCGGCTCGCCGGCGGCCTTCGCGGAGCATATCCGCGTCGTCTGGCTCACGCCGGCGCTCGATGCCATCTTCACCGGGGCGGCCGGTGATCGCCGGCGCTTCCTCGATCGTCTTGTCCTCGCCATCGATGCGCGGCACGGCAGCCGCGTTTCTGCCTATGAGCGCGCGCTCCGCGGTCGCAACCGCTTGCTCGAGGAGCCACAGCCTGATCGGGCCTGGCTGGACGGGATCGAAACGGAGATCGCAACGCTCGGCGTCGAAATCGCCCGCGTGCGAAGCGGTGCGGTCGAAAGGCTGGCCGTGCTCGCGGCTGGGGCCCGCGATGACGATGCGCCGTTTCCCTGGGCTGACCTTACCATCGAGGGTACCGTCGAGGCGATGCTGGCGGAGGGCGAGGCGGCAGCGACGGAGCGCTTCCGCGCCGCGCTCCGCGACGCCCGGCCGCGTGATGCGGCAGCGGGCAGGGCACTCATCGGGCCGCATACCAGCGATTTGAAGGTCCGCCACGGACCGAAGGATGTGGCGGCCGAGCGCGCCTCGACGGGCGAGCAGAAGGCACTGCTGGTCGGGATCGTGCTCGCTCATGCCCGTCTCGTCGCGGCCGCGAGCGGTCTCGCCCCGCTTGTGCTGCTCGACGAGGTTGCGGCCCATCTCGACCGTCGCCGCCGCGCCGCGCTGTTCGAAGCATTGGACGCCTTGGGCAGCCAGGTCTTCATGACCGGCGCCGACCCGGCGCTCTTCGGTGAGCTGCCGTCATCGGCCGAGATTTTCATGGTCGGCGCTGGTAGGATCGAGCCCTTCGTTCGGGAGGCGCCTGCATCATGACCGGATTGTCGCCGTCGGGCCTTTTGATCTTCGCCCTCGCGCTCGCTGTCGCCGCCTTCGCGCCGGGCCCCGGCATTGCCGCGATCGTCGGGCGGGTGCTTGGGCGGGGGCGGGACGGGGCGGTTGCCTTCGTTTCCGGCATGGCGGTCGGCGATGTCGTCTGGCTGTCGCTCGCGGTGCTCGGCCTCGCGGTTCTCGCCGAGACGTTCCGCGAGGTGTTCATGGTGGTCAAATATGCCGGCGCGGCCTACCTGCTCTATCTCGCCGTCAGAATGTGGACCGCCCCCGCCGAGGCGCGCCAGATCGCGCCGGCCCGCGGCCGCGAGAGCCACGCGCGCCTCTTTCTCGCCGGCCTTGCCGTGACGATGGGCAACCCGAAGACCATGATCTTCTATCTCGCGCTGCTGCCGAGCCTTGTCGATCTCGCGCGGATCGACGTGTTGGCCTTTGTCGAGCTGACGCTCGTGACGCTGGCGGTGCTGGCCGTGGTGTTCGGCTTCTATATCGTGCTCGCGCTTCGCGCCCGCAGCCTCATCACCAGCCCGCATGCGGTGAAGCTTGTCCAGCGCGCCAGCGGCGCGGTCATGGCCGGCGCGGCCGTTGCCATAGCGGCGCGCTGACGCAGCGCGTGAAAGGCGTGAATTGGGCCGGGTGAGACGTTAGCATCCCGGTAACGAATCACTCCGCCCCCCAAAGTCGTTTCGGCCAGGATCTCCATGACGCTTTCGCGCGCCCGTGCCGCGCTCAGTACCATTTTCGGCTATCACGATTTCCGCCCCGGCCAGGAAGAGGTCATCGGCGCCGTGCTGGCCGGCGAGGACGTGCTCGCCGTCATGCCCACCGGGTCCGGCAAGTCGATGTGCTACCAGCTTCCGGCCGTCGTCGATGGCGGGCTGACGGTGGTTGTCTCGCCGCTGATCGCGTTGATGCGCGACCAGGTGCAGCAGATGGCGCATGTCGGGGTGGCCGCGGCGACGCTGAATTCCAGCAATGGCGATGAGGCCAACCGCGAGGCGCTCGCCCGCGTCCGCGCCGGCGACTTGTCGCTCCTCTTCGTCTCGCCGGAGCGTCTCGCCTCCGATGGGCTGGTCTCGCTGCTGGCCGCCTCGAATGTGCGCCGCCTCGCGATCGACGAAGCGCATTGCGTCTCGCAATGGGGCCATGACTTCCGCCCCGAATATCGCCAGCTTGCCCACGTCCGCACAGCGCTCGGCAATGCCCAGGTCGTGGCTCTGACGGCGACGGCCGATGCGGCGACGCGCGGCGACATTGCCAGCCAACTGTTTCCAAAGCCGCCGCGCATCGTCGTTCATTCCTTCGACCGTCCGAACATCCATCTGCGCTTCGAGGCCAAGGACCGGCCGCGCAGCCAGATCGCCGATTTCCTGAAGCGGCATGAGCGGGCGAGCGGCATCATCTATGCCTCATCGCGCGATCGCACCGAGAAGCTCGCCGAATGGCTGAACGGTTCCGGCCGCCGCGCCGTCGCCTATCACGCCGGCATGGACGCTGCGCTCCGGGCGAAGAACCAGGACATCTTCCTGCAGGAGGACAATGTCGTCGTCGCCGCGACGATCGCCTTCGGCATGGGCATCAACAAGCC